>LFRM01250988.1_pt1 | contig 29528 bp, 30 predicted proteins | sample 618341 | NCBI WGS metagenome assembly LFRM01 (sample SAMN03654438, study PRJNA283298) | anaerobic digester metagenome | isolation source: pool of bioreactors CSTR01a, CSTR02a, and CSTR03a thermophilic anaerobic... | place: Denmark: Kgs. Lyngby | collected 2014-05-21 | reverse complement strand
CCTTTTTTATTTCAAGTCGTTGTAACAGGAGGACGCTTCGCCTTGTGGCAGGGGGACGTTTCACTTGCCACGCTCTAATAAAGCAAGGGGATACATTAAGAAATAGCCTCAATTATTTCAAAACGTGGCAGGAGAAACGTCCCCGTGCCACACCCATCCCCCTGACACATCATGCCACATTTCCTTAAAAATTTCTGTTTATTTTTGTTTAAAAAAAAGGTATGATATAATATACATAAATTTATTGGTAACATTTACTAAAAAAGAGGGGTAGCTGTTTTAAGAAGGAGGAGGTTTTTAGTAATATGGCAGATGTTTTTACTTGGATTGCCGCAAATTCAGCAGTGATAATTTTATCTTTGACTGCACTGGTTTTTATTCTTTTGTTGATATTTTTGTTTACTTTAAGACGTTTAAATAAGACGGCTAAAAAATATCAAACGCTTGTAGAAGGTGCCGAACAGAAAAATTTAGAACAGATAATTTTGGATAATACTAAAGCCTTACGACAGGTAATGTTTGAATTGAACATTTTCCGAGAAAGATTGGAAGTTGTGGAGGAAATCAGCGAAAAAAGTATTCAGAAGGTTGGTCTGCAGCGTTTCGATGCTTTTGATGATATAGGCGGTGAAATGAGTTATGCGGTGGCATTTTTAAATAAAAACAATGACGGTGTGATTATTAGCAGCATCTTTGCTCGTGATGATGCTCGTACATATTGTAAACCTGTGCAAGCCGGCAAGTCTCAGCACGCCCTTTCTCCAGATGAACAAAAGGCTATTAGGCGGGCTTTAGGATTTACAGAGTAAGCAATGTTTTAAAGCTTATTAAGCGGTTTTCCACGAAAGCTGTCTGAATATGCAGATTAAAACTGTGTTTGGAGAGCAGGAAAAACTTTAGGGAATAGAGAACTTAGAAATTGTGTAAGACCATAACTGAGTTCCATTGGAGGAATCCAGAAATATGAAGCTGCTTGATCTGTTCTGCCATAAATTTTTGGCAAAATTCAAAAGGGTTAATAAAAACAAGAAGAAAAATAAGAAGGCATATTTAACTATGATGCTGATTCCTCATGCACAAGGGGAAGCAGTTAAAAATTATGCCCTTTCCTTAAGGTTTGTTAAAACCTGTGTAGTTGGTTGTTTGCTTGGCGTTTTCATAGTAGGTTTTTTTGTGAGTAAATATTTTTCCTTGCAATATATCTCGTTAGAAAATAAGGAATTAGAGCAAATTAACTTAGCACAAGCGGTAGAGATAGAAAAACTAAAGAGCCTGACAGGAGAGATGCAAAACCAATTAGAAGCCTTAATGGAGATAGATCGGGAGATTAGGTTAAAAATTGGAATGCTCGAGCCGACTGATGGAGAAAAGGATGTTCTTCAGGAATTACAAACAGTTGCCGGCTTTGATCATTACACTTTATTGACATTAGGTTTAGTGGAGAGGCCGTTTGCTTCACGTAGTAATCAAAACAGCTTTTATAGGCAATCGGAACAGAATCCGAATTTGCTGGCTTTTTCTCGTCCGCAGACACGTGCCGAGGATATACTGACTCCTCAAAAGGAAATTAATACATTGGAAGATTTGAAAGAGGAACTGGAAAAGATGGATCGACTCTTAACTGAACAAGCCGAATCTATGGACAAGCTAAAATATGATGTAGAAAAACAATTAGCTATTGAGCAAGCAGTGCCTGAAGCCTGGCCTATTCGAGGAATTATTACTTCTGGTTTTGGGATGCGCGACAATCCCTTTGACCATAGTGTTCAGGAATTTCACGAAGGGATTGATATAGACGGAACTTATGGGGCTCCAATTCGTGCCGCCGGCTATGGAGTAGTGACAATGGCCGGATATCAAGGAGCCTGGGGCAATGTTGTGTTGATTTCTCATGGGTTTGGTTATGTTAGTAAATATGCTCATAATGCCTCTCTGCTCGTAAAAAAAGGAGATAAAGTAGAAAAGGGACAGATTATTGCTAGGTTAGGTAGTACCGGAAGGGCTACCGGGGCGCATCTCCATTTTGGGATTGCTAAAAACGGTGAATGGATTGATCCTTTGACGGTTTTAAAATAAGCTTGGGTGAGATGTTTTGTGAATATTATTGCTAAGTGTGATGGGGAAGGATGAAGGGAGGGGTAAAAGAATGTTTAAAAAGAAACAAGGCGAAAATGAAGAGCTGGAAAAAATGAATACTCTTATTGGAGAAGGGACTTCTTGTGAAGGACGGATTAATTCTGCGGGTTCCTTACGCATTGATGGGGACTTTAAGGGTGAAATAAGAATTGCAGGGGATTTGATAGTTGGCGAAAAAGCAATGGTTGAGGCCTCAATCGAAGCCAGAAACGTTTATATTGGTGGGTATATTAGAGGGAATATCCAAACTGAGGGTAAGGTTGACTTAACGCCTACAGGAGCCTTTTTCGGCGATATGTTAGTCGGAATTCTGAATATCGAAGAAGGGGCAGTTTTTAAAGGTAATTGTGAAATGCATGAACCGAAGAGAGAAGAAGAGCAACAAGATATACAGTCTGAGCCGGTTGTCGAGCAGGCTAGCTAAGTAAATAAGTAAAAGAAGATTAATAAGACTTCCGAACATAATGTACCTTTTTGTAGGAATAGCAAAATCGAATATAAGAACACAAGATGTATAAATCCAAGCGTTGAATAGTCATAGACAAACACGCTTGGGTTTTTTCATCGAGTTTTAATTTTTTTGGCTTAGAGTTTATCGAAGAGCTAGATAGATGCTATGAGCGATAATCTGAGACATTTTTAGCACAAGGCTTAAACGGGTATTCTGGATTACTTGCATCTCCATTAAACCGCTAACGTTAACAATTCCTGTAATACCGGCATCCCCCACTTCCGGTAAATCTTTTTTTACTGCCGTTCCCGGTTTTAAAGCCTCCTGTTGAAAGACGATCGTCCCCACATTGGTAAAATGACCTAAGCAGGCATCGATAGCCAAGAGGGGGTGGAGGGCAAGTCTAGGGGTAAGTGTTTTGTAAACCTCTTTTAAATTGGCGGCGTGCACAGGGTTGTCCACTGTTCCTAAAACCTCGATATTTGTACCGCGTAATAAGGTTTGTAATTGCCAACCGGTTAAAGGGCCAAGACTATCGCCGGTGGCACGATCTGTGCCAATACAAAGGATAATTGGTGGTTGTGGTTTCGTTGAATTTTTTAGGAAAGTTTTAATCTCCTTGGAAAGATAGTAGGTAGCCAGGGGTTCGTTAATACTGATGCGTAATTGTTTGTTTGTTTCTTCGCTGGGGAACAAAGTTTTTATTGTGTTTATAAGGTTTACTGGACTCACCTCCTCACAACTAGGAGGTAGTTTGTGCCAAAAGCGAGAAAAATATCCGGATAAAATTCTTTTTCACACATAGATTTAGAAGAAAAGGATTTTTATGCGGAGGCATAAATATGCATAAAAAAAAGATTCTCGTCACTTTGCAGGTGGCATTCACATATATCGGGGCACTTGTGGGAGCAGGCTTTGCTTCCGGACAGGAATCTTTACAGTTCTTTACTGTTTTTGGTGCAAACGGTATTATCGGAGCGGTTTTCTCCGGCTTATTATTTGGTTTGTTCGGCTTGCTGGTTATTAAAATAACTTCGCGCGAGAAGATGAGTAATTATGGACAATTGTTGCAGTATCTTTTTGGTAGAAAAGCAAGTGTTTTTCTTGAAGTGTTGCTAAGTTTTTTCTTTTTATTATGCTTAGCGATAATGTTAGTAGCCGGCGGGAGTCTTTTTCATCAATTATGGGATTTCCCTTTTTCTCTAGGTTTTTTTCTTACCGCACTGGTCATTTGTGTTACTCTCTTAGTGGGAACAGAAGGAGTTCTCTGGCTAAACACCGCCCTTATTCCGGGCTTAATTATTTTATCTTTAGTCATTGCTTTTTTTAATTTGTCTAATCAGGAATTGGTTGTAGCCGCTTTCTCCGAGCTTAATCTTGTAGGTGAGAATTGGTTGTTAGCCACTTGCTTATACGTTTCCTATAACTTTATTTTATCGGCAGCTATACTCTCCGCCTTAGGTCATACCGCTAAAGAGGGTGGCCAAAGTGGGGTCTTGTTGGGAGGGATGCTCTTTGGCCTGATGGCCGGAGTGATCAGCGTTTCTTTACTTAACCAGAAGTCTGCGGCTATACAACAAGAAATACCGATGTTGGTTTTAGCTTATAATATGCATCCTCTCATGGGTTGGGTTTATTCCTTTGTTCTGTGGATAGCCATATTGTCAACAGCTTTAAGTGTCAGCTTTGGGTTATTAAAGCGCTTGGAACAATTGTTTAGTTGGCCAAAGCTTATTCTTATTCTGCTGATTTTTGTGCCTACTTTGCCCTTTATTTACTTCTCGTTCCCTCGGATGGTTGTGACAATTTATCCTTTAATTGGGTATAGCGGCTTTGTTTTTTTATGTGTACTTTTAGCTAAAACCTTACCTCGGAAGCTTATTCTTTCGCGCTGGAGAAGATAAGAATTTGTATAATAAAAACCAACTTGATTTTTGTCGTAACCTAGCGTATTATAATAGCTGTGGACGAACGTTAATGAAGAAAGTATCAATAAAGTTCGGAGCTTACAGGACTTCGGGATTCTCGCCAATGGTCCCGATTTTTACGTTTATTACAAAAGCTAATACCTTTAGAGGGGAAACTATAGAACATGCAGATCTTAAAAGATAAAATTATTCGCTGTGGGAAACCGATTGCTGATCGTATTATTAAGGTAGACAGCTTTCTTAATCATCAGCTGGATGTAGACCTATTAAATGAAATTGGTAAGGAATTTAAGCAGAGATTTCAAGATAAAACGATTACGAAAATACTTACTCTTGAATCTTCAGGTATCGCCATTGCTTGTATAACAGCCCAATATTTTCATGTTCCTGTGGTTTTTGCCAAAAAACATGAAGCGGCCAATTTGGATGCGGATAATTATCAAGCCGAAGTTTATTCGTATACTAAAGACAGATTGTATCAAATAAGGGTAGCTAAAGATTATTTGCTCCGTCAAGATAAAGTTTTGATTATAGATGATTTTTTGGCCAATGGACAAGCTATTAACGGTCTGCTGGAATTGATTTCACAGGCAGGTGCAGAAGCAGTAGGCATTGGCATCGTTATTGAAAAGGCTTTCCAGAAAGGCAGAGAAAAAATCAGCAATCAACGAATTCAATTGGAATCTTTAGCGATTATCGAGTCTATTCGCGACGGAGAAATAATTTTTCAATAAAAATAAATAAAGATAAAGTTAAAGGGAGGAGAAAGAATGAAAAGAAAGTTAAGTCTGTTTTTAGTCATCATTATGGCTATGGTCATTCTCTTGACTGGCTGTGGCGGTTCGGAAAGTGAGGAGGCTACCGGTACGAATGACCAGGAGAAGCAATATAAGGTAGGTTTTATTTATGTTGGTCCTATCGGTGATGGCGGTTGGTCTTATGCACAAAATGAAGGTCGTTTATATTTAGAAGAAAAGTTGGGAGTTCCTACAATTTACAAAGAATCTGTTCCTGAAGAAGCTGAGTGCGAAAAAGTTATCAATGATATGATTGATGAAGGCTGTAATATTATCTTTACCACCAGTTTTGGTTTTATGGATTGGACAGAGAGAGCAGCAAAGAACCATCCTGATGTATATTTCTTCCATTGTTCAGGCTATAAAACTCTTGAAAACATGACGGCTTATTTTGGTCGGATGTATCAGCCCAGATATCTTTCCGGGATAGTAGCCGGATTGAAGACTGAAAGCAATAAGATTGGTTATGTCGCAGCTCATAATATCCCTGAGGTTTTGAGAGGTATAAATGCCTTTACTTTGGGTGTTCGCTCTGTGAACCCGGATGCTACGGTCCACGTAAAATGGACGAAAACATGGTATGACCCGGCTAAAGAAAAAGAAGCTGCCAAAGCTTTATTAGCGGAAGGCTGTGATGTTATTGCCCAGCATCAGGATACTGCAGGGCCGCAACAAGCAGCTGAAGAAGCGGGGAAATGGTCTATTGGGTATAACACAGACATGGTTGCCGTTGCCCCCAAAGCGTATATGACTGCTCCTATTTGGAATTGGGGTCCCTATTATGTAGAGCAGGTACAGGCAATTATGGATGGCACTTGGAAATCGGAAAATTATTGGGGTGGTATGGAAACAGGTATTGTTGATTTAGCACCGCTTACAGAAAATGCTCCTGAAGGTGCTGCGGAAGCTGTTGAAGCCGCCAAAGCCAAAATTCTTTCCGGCGAAAACAAGATCTTTACCGGTCCGCTTAAGGATAATACCGGTGAATTGAGAGTACCGGAAGGAGTTACCCTTACTGACCAAGAATTAACCAGTGCAGACTTCAACTGGTTGGTAGAAGGAGTTATTGGCACCGTAGAATAAGAAATAGCAAATTAACTAGATGGGGATTGAAATAATGGACGTTATTTCGATGAAAGGCATTACCAAAATTTTCGGGAGTGTCGTTGCCAACAAAGATATAGATTTTGAAGTAAGATTTGGGGAAATCCATGCTTTATTAGGAGAAAACGGAGCAGGGAAAAGTACTCTTGTTAACATGCTGTCAGGGATCTATACCCCTGACAGCGGTTCTATTTTTATTCGCGAAAAAGAGGTTAAGCTCACATCGCCGCGAGCAGCCATAGATGTAGGGATTGGCATGATCCATCAGCATTATAAGCTGGTGGAGATTATGACCGCCCTCGAGAATATTATGTTGGGGCAAAAAGGCGGGGGCTTTTTGCGCGCTAATATAATTAGAGAGAAAATAGAAAAGCTTTCCCAACGCTTTCAGCTGGGGGTAGATCTGGATAAAAAGGTCTATGAGATGTCCGTAGGCGAGAAACAAACCTTAGAAATTTTGAAGGTACTGTATAGAGGGGCTAATATCTTAATTTTAGATGAGCCGACTGCGGTTCTTACTCCTCAGGAAACAGAAAAACTATTCCAGGTTATGAACAGAATGAAAGATGAAGGCTGTGCAGTTATTTTTATTACTCATAAAATGAATGAAGTTTTGCGCATCTCTGATCGTCTTACGGTTTTACGAAAAGGCCAAAAGGTAAAGACTTTAGAAACCAAAAGTACAAACACCAAGGAATTGGCAGAACTAATGGTGGGACATCCTGTCAATTTAGCCATCAACAGAGTGGAAACAGTTAAAGGGAAAGTGTTACTGGAAGTAAAAAATCTAACTTGTGTTAATGAAGAGAAAGTACAAGTATTAAAAGGGCTAAATTTTACGATTAGAGGCGGAGAAATTTTAGGAGTAGCCGGGATTGCCGGCAGTGGTCAGAAGGAATTATGTGAAGCTATTGCCGGGCTTTATCCGGTAAAAGATGGGGAGATCATCTTTGATGAAGAAAATATAGTAGGACTAACCCCTAGGCAGATTATTACCAAAGGGATAAGCATGAGCTTTGTTCCCGAAGACCGTTTAGGCATGGGTTTGGTAGCCTCTATGGACATCGTTGATAATATGATTCTTAAGGATTACCATAAACAAAAGGGTTTTTTAATCAATCGCAAACCTGCTGCCGAAAAAGCGGTAAAAATAGTTAAGCAATTAGATATCAGCACTCCGAGTATCCATCATCCGATTAAAGAATTATCAGGAGGAAATATTCAAAAGGTCTTATTAGGCAGAGAATTAGAAGCTCATCCCAAGTTGTTGATTACAGCTTATCCTGTACGCGGTTTAGATATTAATGTTAGTTACAAGATTTATGATTTAATTAATGAAGAAAAAAAGAAAGGCGAGGCCATTCTTTTTGTGGGGGAAGACTTAGATGTTTTAATCGAACTCTGTGATCGCATTATGGTGCTTTGTCACGGGGAAATTACAGGGATTGTTGAGGCGGCAAAGACGACCAAAGAAGAGCTGGGGCTTTTAATGGCGGGAGAAAAACATCAGGACATGGAGGGTATAACACGTGATCAGAATAGCTAAAAGAGCAAAAATGTCCAAGGCTAAAAGCGCCGGAATCAGACTGCTGGCAATTCTTCTCGCCCTTTTAACTTCAGCTGTTTTGATCGTCCTGGCCTTATCTCTTCATCCCCTTGACGTTTATATAGCTTTATTTAAAGGTGCCTTTGGCTCAGCTTATCGAATCAGAGAGGTAGTAGAGAGTGCCACTGCTTTAACGATTGTTTCTTTGGGAATCACCATTGCTTTTAAAATGCAGTTTTGGAATATCGGCGGTGAAGGGCAAATTTGTATGGGTGCTTTTTTCGCTAGTTTTTTGGCTTTAAATTTTCCGGAAATGTCTAAACCGCTGCTCTTGACCTTGATGATTTTAGCCGGAATGTTGGGAGGAGGGCTATGGGCCCTAATTCCGGCATATTTTAAAGCTAAATGGAGAACAAATGAAACAATTATTACTTTAATGATGAACTATGTAGCCTTGAAATGGCTTACCTATCTGCAATTCGGACCGTGGAAAGACCCTAATGCTTTGGGTTTTCCTAAGATCGCCAATTTTGCGGATAATGCCATTTTACCTGAAGTTTTCGGGGTGCATATCGGTTGGATTTTTGCGTTAATTTTAGTAGTTCTCGTCAGCATTTTCCTCAATCATTCGAAAAAAGGCTATGAAATTGCTGTATTGGGAGAAAGTGAAAATACGGCTCTTTATGCCGGAGTAAATATTAAAAGGACCATTATTACGGCTGTTTTTATTAGCGGGGCATTGTGTGGATTGACCGGAATGATTCAGGCCTCAGCTGTTAATAATACACTTTCAGTGGAGATTTCCAAAGGGATTGGGTTTACCGCCATTATTACAACCTGGCTGGGTTTTTTAAAACCTGCTTTCATTTTGGTTGTGTCTATACTTTTTGCTGCTTTAGTGCAGGGAGGCTCCTTTATTCAAACGGCGGTGGGGATCCCTCAGGCAGTAGCAGAACTTTTACAAGGACTAATCTTATTCTTTGTTTTGGGGTGTGAGTTCTTTATTCGTTATAAAGTAGTTCTGGAAAAACCATTATTCAATGTTAGAAGGGGGACAAAAGAATGACTTCAAATGTAGTTTCCTTTTTAGCGGCAGCTATTGTTGCCGGGACCCCTTTGCTTTTTGCCACAATAGGTGAAATAATTACTGAAAAAGTAGGAAATTTGAACCTAGGTGTAGAAGGTATGATGTTAATGGGAGCTGTTGCCGGTTTTTATGTGGGTTTAAAAACGGGTAACCCCCTATTAGCCTTGTTGGCAGCCATGGCTTGTGGAGCCGTTGGAGCCTTAATTTTTGCGGTTTTAACCGTAAGCTTGCGTGCTAATCAGGTAGTTACGGGTTTAACCTTAACTATCTTCGGGACGGGTTTTGCCGGTTTTATGGGGCAGAGTTTGGTCGGCGAAATAGCGCCGGAAACGATAAAAACATTTTTTCAACCCGTTACCCTTCCTCTTTTGGGACAGATACCTTTGCTTGGGGAAATTTTTTTCCAACAAGATTTATTTGTTTATTTTGGTTATCTTACAGCTGTTTTAATGGGTATCTATCTGTATAAAACCAGATTTGGGTTAAACTTAAGAGCAATTGGAGAAAATCCTGCTGCTGCAGATGCGGCCAGTGTTAATATTACGCTTTATAAATATGTTCATATTTTACTGGGTGGGGCGCTCTGCGGTCTAGGCGGGGCTTACCTATCCTTAGTATACGTTCCGGCCTGGGCCGAAAATATTACGGCGGGGCGTGGTTGGATTGCGGTAGCTCTGGTTATTTTTGCCGCCTGGAATCCTTTTAAAGCTATTGTTGGGTCATATCTTTTCGGCGGGTTAGATATTATTGGCTTTAGAATTCAAGGTACCGGTTTTGCTGTTTCACAATATTTTTTAGATATGCTTCCCTATCTAGTAACGATGTTAGTATTAATCGTTGTTTCGATGAAAAAGTCCCAAGAAAAGGCGCCGCCGAAAGCTTTAAGCGTCCCTTATTTTAGGGAAGAAAGATGAAAATAAAGAAATAACAATTAAAATCATTTTTAATAGAATAAAATTAAAGAGACGCTTATTGAAAGTGAGTGAAAAGAAGTGCCGGTAAAAATTATTACAGACAGTACTGCATATATAGACAGAAGATTATTAAAAGAGCTTGATATTACGGAAGTTTCCATGACAGTTAATTTTGAGGAACATTCTTGTCTCGAGACAGAACTTGCTAATGAGGAGTTTTATCAGCGAATTGCTAAAATGGCGAAACTGCCCACTTCTTCTCAGCCTTCTCCCTTAACTTTTTATCAAGCTTTTCTGGAAAAGGTTGAACAGGGTTATGATGTTTTAAGTGTTTTATTATCTTCTAATCTAAGTGGCACATATTTTTCTGCTGTGCAAGGGCGCGATATGGTTTTGCAGAAGTATCCTGAGGCTAACATTGAAATAATTGATACGCGCACAACGGTCATGGCTATGGGGTTGGTAGCTTTATCACTTGCTCGTTTTGTTCAGGAAGGGAGCACCTTGCCGGAAACCGTAGCCAAAGCCCACGATTTACTGTCCAGAAGCAAAATTTTCTTTATTCCCAAAACATTAGATCACTTAAAAAAAGGTGGTCGAATCGGAGAGGCTGCGGCACTTTTGGGGAGTCTTTTGCAAATAACGCCAATCCTTACGGTTAAGGGGCCGGTGACAGTTTTTGAAAAAGTACGCACCTTTGAAAAAGCAGTAAAGAGAATGCTCGCGGTTTACGAGGAAGATGCTAATACTAAGGGTATTGAGGCAGTTGCCGTCCATCATATCAATAGCCTGGAAGAAGGACAAAGGCTGGTGGAGCAAGTACAGAAAATTACGGATCTAGAGGTTCCGCTTCGCCCAATCGGTCCTGTCCTCGGGATTCATGTTGGTCCCGGCACATTAGGGTTAGCTTATACTACCAAATAGCGTAATTTCATGGTTATTTGCATTAGGGGCGAATTTATGTTATAGTAAAGATGTGAAATTAAGAAAGCAATTTATTTATCGCGGGATGGAGCAGTTGGTAGCTCGTCGGGCTCATAACCCGGAGGTCGAAGGTTCAAATCCTTCTCCCGCAACCAAGCTAATGAGTAAGACATTCGGAGACACCGGATGTCTTTTTTGTATATTATTTTCGACATATTATTGCATAACATGGTATAATTTGTGTAAGATGGTAGAGAAGGTGAAAAAAATGCGAAAATTGTGTCTGTTTTTTCTTCCTCTCGTTTTCTTCCCGTTATTCCTGATTCCTCTTTCATTAAACGCCCTGGAGCTAGTCAGCCTGGAAATTAATGAGGAGATTATTCCCGGGCCGGAGCCTATCACCTTGACAGTGACAGGGACGCTTTCCAATGGAATAAAACAACAAATTCGTGAAGATCTAGTCTGGAGGACTTCTGATTCTTCTATTGCTAATGTGTCGCGTCGCGGGACATTAACATTTACCGGAAAGGAAGGCCAGGTCACAATTTTTGTAAACAAAGGTGCGGTCAGTGGTAAGAAAACAATAAATGTTAAAGCCTGGCCGAAAAGTCTATCCATTGAATCAACGCTGGTTTATAGTGAAAACCCTTATCGTCTTTTGGTTAAGGGGAAATTTAGTGATGGTACAACGCGGTATTATGGACCTGAAGATAAAATCACTTGGTTTAGTACTAATCCTTGGGTAGCTTGGGTTAATAATGAAGGCATCGTAACTTTTACCGGCGAAGAAGGATATGTTTCGATTAAGGCAGTTTCGGGAGCTTTTTCGGATTCTGTCAATACTACGGTAACTGCTGATAAAGAGACGAAACTTAGACCGAAAGGGATCAAGATTAAAGAAGAAAACATCAAGTATTCTTCTCTAGCACAGCAATTAACCCTTGTTGCCATTATGCACGATGGAACGGAAGAAGTTTTAAAGCCTGAGAGTGCTAATTGGCATTCCAGTAATCGAGATGTTGCCAATATTAGTGGTGAAGGGGTACTCACATTTACAGGGAAACCAGGTTTTGCCACAATTAAGGTTTCCTTTGGGGGTTATCATCATGAAAGATTGCTTCAGGTGGGTCGTTTTCTTAAAAAAATAAAGATTAATCAAAGCTTGAATTATACACCGGCTTGGGATAATTCCCCCTTCCAGCTTTCTGTTACAGCTGATTATAACGATGGGTCACAATTAGTGCAAACCACCAATCTAAAATGGACATCGAGTGATGCTAAAATAGCTGAGATTACCGAAGATGGGATGATCACCTTTACCGGGGAAGCAGGCACTGTGGAGATAACTGTCACCGGTAGCGGCGATGGAGACTTGATTATAGAAGATAAGGTTACGGTAACTGTACCGCCTAGAGAAAAGTCCAATCCGCGCCAACTGTTTATTAATTATAATCCTATTAGTGAGGAAGGGTTTTTAACGCCTCAAGTCTATTGTATTTACGAAAACGGGGAAATCAGAGAAGTTACGGATCAAGTAGAGTGGTCTACTTTAACTCCGGAAACTGCCAGTATTTATGAGGGAACGATTTATTTTTCGCCTAATCCCGGACAAATCAAGATAGTAGCCAGTTTTCAAGGGTTGACAGATACTTTAACAGGATATATTAATGGTCTTAACTGGGGTTGGGGTTCAGGCAAATATGCGCAAAAAACCTATCAGCTGCGTATAAAAGAACATTATGTTCCTTTTAGTTTTCGGCCACTTCAATTAACTGGGCTGGCGATTAAAGGCGGAGGCAGTGTAGTAGATGTAAGCTCACAAATAAGATGGTATTCCAGCCAACCTCTGGTAGCGAAAGTAGAAAAAGGGGTTTTGACTTTTACCGGAAGAGTCGGGAAAGCGATAATTACTGCACAAGGTTTTGGTTTCCGGGATTCATTAACCGTAGAAGTGCGACCGGAAGACTTACAACCGAGAGTAGAGCATGTAGAAATAGAAGGGCAATTAGTTAAAGGGGTTAATCAGCTAAAAGCAGTGGCATATTTTAATGATGGAAGCAGTAAAGATGTTACTGCAGAGGCTGTTTGGAATACGAGTAATAAAAATGTTGCGGTTGTAACCGAAACAGGTCAAGTTATGTTTCTTAAGGGCTTAGCCCCCATAACTATTTCTGCTCATTATGGTGATAAAGGCGCAGAAATAGAGAGGGTGTAATTAGGGTATATCTTTTGTTTTAGATATTAAGTTAAAAGGAATAATGTAGAATGATTAAGGAATATTTTTATGGAGGTAAAAAATGCAATTGCGTGTTGATTCCGGGGAGTCACGTTATGAACAAATTGCTATTGATATTGCCAGAAGAATTAGCCGTGGGGAGTTTCGTGAGAACCAAAAATTATCAGGACGTTCTTTGTTAGCCGGTACTTATAATGTATCTCCAGAAACAATTCGTCGTAGTATTGCTCTTCTGCAAAATATTGGGGTAGTCGAAGCGATTACAGGTAGTGGAATAGTAGTTAAATCAATTGAATTAGCCAGGGAATATCTTAAAGAATATAATGAACGGCAAGAAATAATGGATCATAAAAACAGAATCAATAATTTACTGAATCAACGTCGTGCTTTGGATAAAGAGTTAGAAAAGGAGCTATCCAGCTTTTTGGAGTTTTCCTTTCAGAAAGCCTCAATTCTACAACAAATCGAGGAAATATTGATTCCGAAGCATTCGTGGATTATCGATAAAACCATTGCGGAAACCAATCTTAGACATCTTACGGGAACAACAATTATGACTATACACAGGGGAGGCGAAGAGATCTATTCTCCGCCGGCAAATTTACAGTTTAAAGCTAATGATGTTTTAACCATTGTAGGCACGGCGCCTTCTCGAGAAAATTTCAAGAAGTTAATCAAACAAAAAACATTAGAGTAAAAGTCGGCGTTACTTTTCTCTCCCGAAAATTTAACGTAGGAGGGCAGCCTGATGAACATGAATCTCATTGATTTGTTGTTGATAGTTTTTCTGTTACTGGGGATAATTAAGGGCTATAGAAAAGGGCTTTTAAACAGTCTCGTCGGTCTGTGTAGCAGTATCATCGGGCTATTTGTAGCGATAAAAACCTATTCATATGTAGTTGCGTGGCTGGAAGCTAAATATCAGTTTACCAGTAAACTTTCTCAATATTTTGCAGAACGTTTAACTTTTTCGGAAACAGTAGGGGAGTCGACTTTAGGGTCTTTACCTCTTTCTGAAGCCAGTCCGGCTTGGGGAGGTTTGCCTTTGCCGGAAATATTGAAGACCCAGTTGTTAGAAATTTCCCAAGGTTTGGGAGAAAAGTTTGGACAGGCGGCAGTGACCAATATCGGTGATGTTTTATATTTATTTTTAGCGGAGAAAGTTTTAAATCTTTTAGCCATCATTCTGATTTGGTTTGTTGTTAATAAGGGCCTATGTCTCCTGTCTAACTTTTTCACCAGCCTTACTAAGGATACATTTTTGGGTTCCCTCAATAGAATAGGAGGCATTTGTATCGGCTTATTAATTAGAGTGCTGATTTTAACGATTATTATAGGATTATGTAATCCTCTGTTTAATGTTGCTCCACATGCAGAACCGTCTTTTTTTAGCGCAGTATTAATTACTATCAGTGAGGCACAACTTGTCCCTTGTTTCACGACGCTTTTCTCAATTTTAACAGGGCAAATCTTGACACTTTGGTTATAAATGATTAGGAGGTTATAGCGTGGTCTGGTTTTGGCAAAGAGTAAAAATTCCGGAGCTGCCGGTTTTAGAAAAAGAGATTATAGAAAGCCCGGCGGAATTTCCTAAGGCATTATGTAATAAAATAAAACTATTAGATTTTGCAAGTGGTTGGGAATTAAGCAAAAAATTATTGCCCCAAATTGATAAGGTAAAAGCGCGTAGTCTGATACGCTTGCTTTTTGCGGATAAAAACCAACTCGTAGCCGAACAGTTAGAAAACAAGGAAGAAATCAATCATGCGATTTCTTGTTTAGAATATCTGCCTTCTCGTGATACAGTGGAAGCACTGGTGAATTTATTAGCGCATTTAGATGATACTATACAGTTAATTGCGGCCGGTGCTTTGAAAAATCATACACCGCGGCTGGTGGTGCCATGTTTGATTGAAAAGCTCTTAACCTGTGAAGTACCGCCGGCAAGGGCGGGAGAAGTCTTATTGGAAATGGGTTATCTTGCTCAGGATTCTCTATTGGAAGCTTATGAGAAAGCTAAGCCGCAGGTAAAGGCGCAAATCTTAGAACTTTTGACCTTGAGTCATTATCCAAAATGTCAACCCTTTTTAATGGAGGCTTTAAAAGATGACGAACCGGCATTAAAAAAAGCCGCTTTACAGGCGGTATCCGAATTTATGTGCCGGGATTTATGGCCGGAGGTAGCGTTATGTTTAAAGGACCCGGCTTGGCCGCTTAGGGTCAAGGCTTTAGAAGTATTAACTAAGCTTAGAGCAAATGAGGCTTTGGATAATGTGCGAGCTTGTCTAGAGGACGAAGACCCTTGGGTACGAAAAGAGGCAGCAGCTTGTTTGGAAGTATTAGAAAAGGTGTGAGGTAGTCATGGCACAATTTTATGTGGGAGATATTGTGAAGATGAAAAAGAAACATCCCTGTGGCAATGACCAATGGGAGGTCATGCGAACAGGGATGGATTTTCGTATTAAATGCTTAAAATGTGAGCGACAGGTGTGGTTAGACAGACCTTCTTTTGAAAAAGCAGTGCGAAAAATCATTAAACAGCACTCACCGGAAGGTTCTGTTTAAATGCTGTAAATTAGCGTGCTAAATTTTTTGTTATTTTAAGCAGACTCGCCTATAATATTTATATGAGTGTGTGATGAAAATGCTATCCTACAATAATCCGGTGTACCTTACCAGAAACGGAAGAGGAGAATACGCAATTGTTAAATTGGAAGATGAAGCTGTAGAATGAAGCTGTGGAAGATGACCATGAGCATTTTAGCTCTTGCAGGTTAAAGCCAGATGTGATATAATTTTTTGACGTCGAAATACCCCCGCTCCATCTAGGTGGTGGGGCCGCTTAGTCCGAGGGGAGGAGGTGAATGTTTTGAAGCGTAATTATGAAGTGGTTTATATTATTAGACCTAATCTAGAAGAAGAACAAGTTCAGGCAGTAGTAGATAAGTTTTCCGCTCTGATTAATGAGAACGGTGGAGAAGTAACTGCTGTAGACAATTGGGGGAAAAGAAGGTTAGCTTATGAAATTAATGATTTCCGTGAAGGATTTTATTATTTAGTAACTTTCCAAGGAGTTCCCGCAACTGCTGAAGAATTAGACCGAGTTTTAAAGATTACCGATGAAATTCTTCGCTTTATGATTATCCGTAAAGATAAATAATTGTCGGTATGGTTAAATACCGAGGATGGTGATTTTCATGCTAAATCGTGCAATATTAATAGGTAGGCTAACCAAAGACCCGGAATTACGTTATACGCCTAACGGAGTGGCCGTGGCTTCTTTTACTCTTGCTGTAGATCGCCCTTTTACCAATCAGCAGGGAGAAAGGGAAGCGGATTTCATCCCGGTTGTTGTTTGGCGGAAGCAAGCTGAGAATTGTGCTAATTATATCGGCAAGGGTAGTCTTGTTGCCGTGGAGGGTCGTATTCAGGTGAGAACATATGATGCTAAGGACGGTCAGCGCCGTTGGGTAACTGAAGTAGTAGCAGATAATGTTCGTTTTTTAGATAAACGAGGAAACACTAATCTGCAGGATATCGGTATGATTGGCAGTGAAGTAGAGTATAACGAAGAGGATATACCCTTTTAAGATTATAAAACCAAGGAGGGGAAGAAATGAAACGAGAACGAGTTCGCCGCCCACGTAAAAAGTTATGTGCTTTCTGTGGGGAAAAGGTTGAAGATATTGATTATAAAGAAGTTGCCCGCCTTCGTAAGTATATTACGGAAAGGGGCAAGATTTTACCTCGCCGTATTTCCGGCAATTGTGCCAAACATCAGCGTCAGCTGACGATTGCGATCAAGCGGGCTAGAAATATCGCCTTGCTTCCTTTTACAGCAGAATAATGCGGAAGCAGAATAAAAAACTTATTAGGGAGCATAGTGCTCCCTTTATTTTTCAAATTCCACAAATAAAGAGGGCAGGACTTTACTTTTAGAAAGAGAATAAGTAAAAGGATACTTACAAAAATAGGTTGAAAACTTGTTAAGGAGGCAGGATGATGGGAGAACCACAATTAGATATTGCGCGAAACATTGAAGCCTTAGATTGCTTAAAAGCAGACTTAGCCAGTTTTCAGGCCGATTTATATCAAGCCTTGCTTAAAGGGAGTTCAGAGGATTTTCTTCAAGCTTCTGCGAAGATGATTATTACCTGCTTTCTTTTAACAAAACGTCTGGGTTTAAATTTTGGACATTTGGAGAAAGAGGTTTATAATAATACTCAGTTGCTTTTAGTAGAAAAGAATTGTGTGGAAGAGTGGTATGGCGATATTTCCGCCTTAAAGGATTACTGGGATCTAAAGAGGTGATAATAAGGCGTGAATAATTCATTGCGAACTCAGGCTATGGCCGAAGGCGCACTTATGGCTGCGATTACGGCTATACTGGGTTTAGCCGGGATATACTTACCTTTTATTCGAATTTTTACTGATATGATCTGGACGATACCGATTGTTATTGTAACAACACGTCATGGGCTGACGGCGGGGGCAGTTTCTTTAGGGGTCGCAGGTCTCTTGATTTTCGCATTAGCTCATCCCTTACAAGCTGTTTTTCTGATTTTGCAATTTGGGGCATTAGCACTTTTTTATGGTTGTGCTTTTAAAAAAGGAATTAAACCATCATTCACTTTATTAGTAGGCACGGGAGTAGCTGTACTTTCTTTGCTTTTGGTTATATTGTTAATGCTGGGACTTTTCGGGGCAGATGTAATTAATATTACCAAGCAAATGCAGGCCAGTATTGAGCCGACTCTGCAATTATATGATAAACTCGGGTTTTTTAGTGAAAGTGCTCAAACCGGGCTGACAGAAGAGATGGTACGGCAAATTTTGGAATCCTTTGTTTATACAATCACCTTACTAGTTCCTGCTCTTATTACGTTATGGGCGTTAACGACTGCCTTTTTAAATTATGTCATTGCCCAAGTGGTTTTGTTGAGATTAAAAATATCTATACCTGTTTTACCGCCCTTTAGTCAATGGCGTCTTCCCTGGTGGACTGTGTGGGGTTTTATTTTTGGCTTTGCGGCATATTTGGTTGGCAATAATTTGGCCGTGTCGACAGTATCACAGGTAGGGTTGAACATTATGCTGCTTTATGCCCCGCTCTTATTTGTTTTAGGATTATCTGTTGTATCCTTTTTTATGGGAAAATTCTTTTCCAGTGTATGGGTACGGATCATCATCGTGATTATTGCCGTGTTCTTTTTACAATTTGTGCTCATAGCTTTGATGAGTGTAGGACTATTAGATTTGTTATTCAATTACCGTCACCTCTCGAGATGTTAAGATTAAAGGTGGTGTTTGTCTTTGCCCATCAAATGGCCCTGGAAAAACTTTGCTAGGGGGCGCATGCAAAATTGGCAGGACCTGCTCTTAAATAATTTGCCTTTGGGGATCTGTTTGTTAAGTCAAACAGGAACAATAATTTGGGCAAATCCACTCTTTTCTTTTCTCACCGGGAAAAGGATTATTTCCGGGGAGGAACATCCGGAGTTTTTACATCTGCCGACTCTGCGCAATTCCGGTGGCAAATATCTTTTTTTTGAGACACAGGAGCTTTTGGGGGCGGAAGAACAGGTAGTTTTAGTCACCTGTCAAGATTTATCAGAAGAGTTGAGATTATATACCAAAGAAAGGGGCTATTTACCGGTAATAGCTTTTGCGCAAATAGACAACCGGGGTGAAGTATTAAAAGACATGGCGGAAGAAGCCAAACCCTTGCTTTTGGGGGCGACGGAAAGAATCTTACGTGAGTGGGCGGAAAAATTCGGAGGGTTTATTACAAGGCTCTCTGATGAACGTTATCTCATTGTTTTTCTACAGTGGGGGTTGAAACAGGCAGAAAAAGAACGCTTTGCTGTATTGGATAAAATTCGGGCTCTGGAACTGGGGAATGAAATTCCCCTAACCCTTAGTTTAGGTATAGGGAAAGGGGAAGAGAGGATTAGTAAATTAGGTAATTTAGCGCAATCCGCTTTAGATTTAGCTCAAGAGCGTGGCGGCGACCAAGTTGTGGTTAAATATCCGGGGAAAGTGCGTTTTTATGGTGGTAAATCTTTAACTTTGGAAAAGAGGACCAAAGTAAAGGCTCGTCACACAGCGCAAAAGTTAAAAGAATTGTTGTTAAAGTCTTCTCAGGTAATAATTATGGGCCATGAGATGGCTGAGTATGATAGTTTAGGTGCTGCGGTGGGAATTTTTAAAGCAGCTAGAGATTTGGGTAAAAAAGCTTGGCTCGTCAGAGATATAGAAAATCCCGCAGCAGAGCAATTATTTGCTTTGTTTCCTGAGGAGTTGGGAGAATATCTAGTCAGAGCAGGAGAAGCAATACGGAAAGTTCAGGAAGGAACATTATTGGTAATAGTAGATACACACAAACCTTCTCTTCTTCCCGAGCCTGAATTATTATCCGTAGTAGACAAAGTTGTACTGATTGATCACCACCGACGTGGTGAAGAATTTCTTGACAAGGCTGAGCTGGTTTATTTAGAATCATATGCGTCCTCTACCAGTGAGTTAGTCACCGAAATCTTACAGTATATGGGAGAGGAAATAAAGCCGGGTAAAGAAGAAGCAACAGCTCTTTTGGCGGGAATTACCGTGGATACAAAAAACTTTATTTATCAAACAGGCGTAAGGACTTTTGCCGCCGCTTCATATTTAAGAAGTTTGGGAGCAGACCCACTGGTGGTACAAAAGCTTTTACAAGATGAGTTGCAGGTAGTGTTACAGACAGCGGAGGTTGTTAGCAAAGCAAGGATTCTCTATGGGGAAATTGCGGTCAGCAGGAGTAGTGAACCGTCTGCTGATGCACAGCTTTTAGCAGCAAAAGCTGCTGATGCGATGCTTAGTATTGCGGGAATTAATGCTACTTTTGTTCTCTGGCCTTTTGATACAGAAGAAGGAGTAGCGATAAGTGCACGCTCTAATGGTAAAATTAACGTACAAATCATTATGGAAAAATTAAACGGAGGGGGACATTTTACCGTTGCTGCTGCTCAATTACCCGGTTCTTTAGAGGAAGTGGAAAGACAATTTTTGAATATGCTCGAAGAACAATTTCAAAAGAGCAAGGAGGAGGAAGCATGAAAGTAATCTTAAAACAAGACATTAAAGGTACTGGAAAAAAGGATGAGATTATTAATGTGGCTGAAGGTTATGCTCGGAATTACTTATTTCCGAAAGGGCTGGCTGTGGAAGCGACTGCCGGAAATTTAAAAGAGTTGGCGCGGAAAAAGAAAAGCCAAGACATAAAAGAGGAGAGAGAATTACAACAGGCTCAGGAGTTAGCAGAGAAGTTAAAAAAGGTGAGCTTAAGTATTCCGGTAAAAACCGGTGAGGGCGGACGTCTCTTTGGCTCGATTAGCAATAGGGATATTGCGGAAATTTTGGAAAAAGAAAAGGGTTTAAAAATTGATAAGAGGAAGATAGAATTGGAGGGAACGATTAAAGAATTAGGAAGCTATCCGGTTACCATTAAATTACATCAACAGGTTTCCGTTCAGATACAAGTAAAAATTGTTGAAGCGTAACAGAAAGGGGTTTTTGAACAGCTCATGGAAGAATTGCTGAGTACCTATTTCCAAACTAAAGATAAACAGATAGATAAACAGCATAGTAGTAAAACTGCAGTGGCTTATCAGATTGATGCACTTTTAGAATTGCTTTCCGAGATCTATGGTTCTGATAAAATGGTTTTAAAAGCAACAAAATTAGGCACCGTAAAACTACTCTGTTCCAGTCGGCTCGAGGACAGGGCTCATGCTCTAAAGAGCATCGTCTATGAAAATCCAACCGTTACTTTAACAGAAGAAGAAAGAACAAATTGGGCTCTTTTTATAGAGCAGATGGAAGAAAAAATAGCCGAAATAATCGCCAAAAAGTCTTTGGAAGATGAAATAGAACAACTAGTAATCGAAAAAATGCAAGAACGGCATAATGAATACATAAATGAAGTACGTTTACAAGTAATTAAAGAAAAAGCCCCTAATCCGGAAAACGCCCAGACATTAAAAAGGTTAGCAATTTTGGAGAAAAAGAACGCATCCGGTTTAGCTCGTTCCGCGATGGAAGTATTGCGTCCTCAGAAGTTAGAGGAAATAATCGGACAGGACCGGGCGGTAAAATCACTTTTAGCGAAAATGGCCAGTCCATATCCTCAACATATTTTGCTGTATGGACCACCCGGAGTGGGTAAAACCTCTGCTGCTAGGTTAGTTTTGGATATTGTTAAGCATATGCCTCAATCCCCTTTTCTAAAAGATGCCCCTTTTGTGGAGGTTGATGGTTCAACCTTACGTTGGGATCCGCGGGATATCACCAATCCTCTTCTCGGTTCGGTACATGATCCTATTTATCAGGGTGCACGCAGGGATTTCGCAGATACAGGTATACCTGAACCAAAGCTGGGTTTAGTTACAGATGCTCATGGCGGAGTCTTGTTTATTGATGAAATAGGGGAAATGGATTTAATCTTACAAAATAAATTGTTAAAAGTATTAGAAGATAAGAGAGTGTTTTTTGATTCAGCTTATTATGATCCTCATGATCCCAATGTTCCTCAATATATTAAGAAGATTTTTGCCGAAGGAGCTCCGGCTGATTTTGTTTTAATCGCCGCGACTACCAAGGATGCTGCGGAGATTAGTTCAGCAATACGCTCCCGTTGTGTCGAAGTATTTTTTGAACCGCTTACCCCGCAGGATATAGAAAGAATTATCGTAAATGCTGCACAAAAATTAAATGTAAGGCTTGAAGATAATATTCCGTCCATTATCAGTGAATATACAGTAGAGGCGCGGAAGGCGAACAATATTTTAGCAGATGCTTATGGCTTAGCTCTTTACCGTCAGAAAACCGGTGGTGAGGCAACAGATACAGATAGTTCAACACCGCCGCTAATTACCGTAGCAGACGTTTTTGAAGTCATTCAGATTTCGCGTTTATCTCCTTATGTTACGGTAAAAAGTTCGTCCCAGATGGAAATAGGGCGGGTTTTGGGCTTAGGTGTTTCCGGTTTTTTAGGTTCGGTAATCGAAATTGAAGCTGTAGCGTTCCCTGCCCATAAAAAAGGCGAAGGTCAGATTCGCTTTAATGAAACAGCAGGTACGATGGCCAAGGATTCAGTTTTCAATGCCTCCTCTGTGTTGCGCAAAGTAACAGGAGAGGAATTACATAATTATGACCTTCATGTCAATGTGGTAGGGGGCGGTAAAATAGACGGACCCTCTGCAGGCATGGCCATATTTATCGCTATTTATAGTGCGATAACGGGAACGCCGCTGCGGCAAGATGTAGCCGTTACCGGAGAATTGTCTATTCAGGGCAAAGCCAAAGCAGTTGGCGGTATTTTTGAAAAATTATATGGTGCCAGCCAGTCTGGCATAAAAAAGGTGATTATCCCTCAAGACAACAAGGCAGATGTACCGTACAATTTGGCAGACTTGGAGGTCGTTTACGTAAGTACGGTGCAGGAAGCTTTAGCCGAAATTACTATAGGATAAAAAGAAATTAGGATTAGGGAATCCATTTTTAAGAGTGGAGGAACGAGAGGATGCTTTTAGAAAAACTACCTCCTTATAATTTAGAAGCTGAGCAGGCTGTCTTAGGCTCGATGATGCTCGATAAGGAAGCTGTTTATATTGCTATGGAAATGCTGGAGCCGGAGGACTTTTATAAAGAGGCACATCAGCTTATTTTTTCGGCAATTCTTAGTTTGGAAGCAGCCGGTCAGCCTATAGACATGATTACCTTAACCGAGGAGCTTCATCGTCAAAATAACATTGACAAGATTGGCGGGGTTGGTTATATAGCCGAAGTAGCGAATATTGTCCCTACTGCGGCTAACATTCGTCATTATGCGGAGATTGTTGTGCAGAAGACAATTTTACGCAAGTTGATCCGAGTTTCTACCAATATTGCCAATCGCTGTTATGAGGACCAAGAGGATACTTATGAACTTTTAGATGATGCGGAAAAGTTGATTTTGGAAATAGCGGAAAACAGGAATTTTTCCGGACTTATTCCCATTAAACAGGTTTTAGGCTCGACACTGGAAAAAATTGAGTATTTGGCCGGTAACAAAGGGAATATTACCGGGGTACCCTCTTGTTTTATTGATTTAGATAATATGACTTCTGGTTGGCAGGCTTCTGATTTAATTATTCTTGCGGCTCGTCCGGCCATGGGGAAAACCTCTTTTGGCTTAAATATTGCGCAGAACGCTGCCATTAGAGGGAAAATACCCGTAGCCATCTTTAGTTTAGAAATGTCTAAGGAACAGCTGGTGCAAAGATTAATGAGTTCGGAAGCCATGATTGATCAACATAAATTGAGGACGGGACGTCTATTAGATGAAGAATGGGTGCGGTTAACCAGAGCGGCTCAGCCCCTTTCTACAGCGGATATCTATATAGATGATACCCCGGCTATTTCCGTATTAGAACTGCGGGCAAAAGCCAGACGGTTAAAAGCGGAAAAAGGCTTAGGGTTGATTATTATTGATTATCTTCAATTGATGCGTGTTGGTCGCAGAGAGGAAAACCGACAACAGGAAATTTCCGAAATATCCCGCTCCTTAAAAGCGTTAGCCAGAGAATTGAATGTTCCGGTAATCGCCCTTTCTCAACTCTCTCGTGCTGTTGAGCAGACACAAGATAAAAGACCTGCCCTTAGTCATTTGCGGGAATCAGGAGCTTTGGAGCAGGATGCGGATTTGGTTATGTTTATTTACCGTGAGGATTATTATAATCCGGAGAGTGAAAAACCGGGCATAGCCGAAATTATCATTGCCAAGCATCGTAATGGTCCGACCGGAACGGTGGAGCTGGGCTTTATTAAGGAATTCACCAAGTTTGTGAACATAGATAAACACCATAACCCAGAATAGTTGGGGCAGAGGGTGTATGCTTGACTTTAAAAGGTCATAATGTTAAAATTAAAGAGGCTATTTGAGAAGTTTAATATATTATGCAAATAAAAGGTATGGTTTGTTTTTTTGCGTGCGTGATCATTAGGGAGCACGCTTTTATTATGTTGGGAAGCAGTACCAAAATGCCGGCTTAAGGAGGTACAGACACATGAAAAGTAATTATGATGTAATTATTGTAGGAGCAGGTCCGGCGGGTATTTTTGCCGCCTTGGAATTGGCTAACTATGACAAAAGCCTGGATGTTTTATTAATAGACAAAGGCAAACTTTTAGATCAGCGGCATTGTCCTCTCTCCCGTGTAGGGCATTGTGTGCGCTGCCAACCTTGTTCGATCATGAGCGGGTGGGCCGGTGCCGGTGCCTTTAGTGATGGCAAGCTGACGCTTTCTCCTGAGGTGGGCGGTCGTTTGACCGATTATATCTCAGAGGATGCGCTTAAGGAATATATTGCTTATGCGGACCAAATTTATTTGCGTTTTGGGGCAAATAAGGAAGTTTTCGGACTTAATAATAAAAAAGTTGATGATTTGATGTATGAAGCTTCGCGCTATAATATTAAGCTTATCCCTTGTCCGGTCAGACATTTAGGGACAGACCTGAGTTTAGAAGTTTTAAGAGGTATGTATGAGTATCTGGTAACCGAAACGCAAACTAAGTTTTTGCCTTTAACTACGGTGGAGGAAATTTTGGTTTCGGAAGATCGCGTCGTTAAAGGAGTGGTACTCACAACACCGCAGGGAGAAAAACAAGAGATTACAGCACCTTTTGTGGTGGTAGCTCCCGGTCGGGTCGGTGCACAATGGTTATCTCAGCAAGCGAATAAACTGGGTTTAAAGACCGAAAACAATGAAGTTGATATTGGGGTAAGGGTAGAAGTACCTAACTCGATTATGGACCATCTAACCCGCGAATTATATGAAGCTAAATTGGTATATTATTCGGATACCTTTGATAATAAAGTTCGTTCTTTTTGTATGAATCCCGGTGGAGTAGTTTCGGAGGAAAATTACGACGGTGATATTGCCGTAGTAAATGGGCATAGTTATGCCAACCCGGAACTCAGAACACCCAATACGAATTTTGCTTTGTTAGTTTCCACTCGTTTTACTGAACCTTTTAACCAACCGATTGAGTATGGGAAATATATTGCCAAATGTGCCAATATGCTTACAGGTGGAGGTATTCTCATTCAAAGGTTAGGGGATTTATTGAAGGGACGTAGAACAGATGAGAGTCGTTTAAAAAAGTCTACGACGATTCCTACTTTAAAAAGTGCAGTACCGGGGGATTTAAGTTTTGTTTTACCTCAGCGCTATTTGACTTCACTTACTGAAACCCTACGTGCTTTTGATAATATTGCTCCCGGCATATATAGCCGCAATACTCTTCTTTATGGTGTGGAAGTGAAGTTTTATTCTTCAAAGGTGAAGGTAAAGGAGAATTTGGAAACGGATATTCAAGGACTATATACTATCGGCGATGGAGCCGGTATTACCAGAGGGTTAATCCAGGCATCTGTTACAGGAATTATCGTGGCTCAGGATATTCACCAGAAATTGTAGTTGACATAAGGTAAATGCCCATGTTAAGATATATAACTGTGAGACCTAAGTGAGCCATTAGCTCAGTTGGTAGAGCACCTGACTTTTAATCAGGGCGTCCCGCGTTCGAGTCGCGGATGGCTCACCATTTACAAAATTTAAAAAGGCCCCTTGGTCAAGCGGTTTAAGATACGGCCCTTTCACGGCTGTGACATGGGTTCGAATCCCATAGGGGTCACCAAAAAGGGCGATTAGCTCAGCTGGGAGAGCGCCTGCCTTACAAGCAGGATGTCGGCAGTTCAAGCCTGTCATCGCCCACCATTTTTTTTAAATGTGTTTAAAGATTAGTTATGATTAAGCATTAATAATAGTTAAAATTTTGTATATTGGAGCTGTGGTGTAGTGGTCTAACATGCCTGCCTGTCACGCAGGAGATCGCGAGTTCGACTCTCGTCAGCTCCGCCATTCATTTTTTAAAAGAGTTACTTTTATTTTGATTAATTTAATTAGCCTTGGTAGCTCAGTTGGTAGAGCAGAGGACTGAAAATCCTCGTGTCGGTGGTTCGATTCCGCCCCAAGGCACCATTTGACTTCATGCCGAGCAAAAGATTATAATATAGGCAGTGGGCAATTAGCTCAGTTGGTTAGAGCGCATGCCTCACATGCATGAGGTCAGGGGTTCGATTCCCTTATTGCCCACCATCTTACGAAGTTATACAGGTTGCTGTTAAACCAGCTTTATAAACGAAGGTAAAATTGCGGGTGTGGTTCAATGGTAGAACTCCAGCTTCCCAAGCTGGCGGCGAGGGTTCGATTCCCTTCACCCGCTCCATTTTTAAACAGCAAATAATGCATAAATAAAGCTTTATGTTAATTGCTGGGGAAAGATTAAAAAAGAACAAATTTTAGAGCAACTGTGCTACCGATAGAGAGATCTGGCGGTAGCATTTTTATACCCCAGTAGATTTTAAAACAATAAAAAATGCATCAATTAGCCACAACTTATCTCGTTCTATCCTGGGGCAACTCATAAAAGATTTGAACATTCTTTAGGGGTTATGGAGTTGGCGGGGCGAGTTTTTGATGTTGTAACCAATCAAAATAATATACATTCCGTAATAAGAGAGATAGTTCCAGAAACAACTCAAGAACAAATAATTAGTTATTGGAGAAGAGTTCTACGGGTTGCAGCCCTTTTCCATGATGTGGGACATTTACCTTTCTCACATGCTGCGGAAAAAGAATTACTTCCAGAGGGTTGGGATCATGAAAAGATAACTATTGAGATTATTGTTTATTTTCATCCTATTCGCAGGATCTATGATATTCATCTAAAAGACTTTCTTTCAAAATGGCTTCAAAACGGTAAGTTTTCAACAAATATTAATAACATACTTGATATGACTGATAATGAAGTCCTAGTTGCGATTAAAGAAGCAGCTAAGGATAATACTTCACCTGGTCATGATCCTGCTAGAAGGCTTTTAAAAAGGGAGCATTTCAAGTTGCTTTACCAAAGGGCTCCTAATGATTTAAAGAAAAACGCAAATGCAAATGAGGTAATTTTTAATGCTATTAAAGAACGGTACGGAGAAGAAAATGTAAGAAGAGATAGTTATGCCAAGAATAGTACAGCATATGACTTTCCCGTTCTTTGTAATGACAATAGGATTTGCTCATCCTATGAAAGGTCACAGAATTTGCAAACTATACCTGTCCCTTCGTTTGATTATATTTTTATTAAACCGGAATTAATACCAGAGGCTGATGACTGGTTGAAAAAAAATAGAGCAGAATTACTGAAAATTAAACCTGAGGAGGAATAGAAATGTCTTTGTCTGGCGTAAAAAGGCAAACAGTTTTGTTATCCTTAATAGAAAAAATGAAAGTCAACGGTAGCTGGTGTGGAGAAACACATATACAAAAATGTGGCTATTTTTTGCAAGAATTACTTTCTGTTCCGCTTGGATTCGAATATATTCTATATAAACATGGTCCTTTTTCTTTTGACTTGAGAGATGAGCTTGGCTTGATGAGGAGCAATATGATAATTGAATTAATCAACAGATCCCCTTTTGGTTCGTCGATCTCTCCTGGAGACGCTGCGGACAGTTTGAAACAAATGTATCCCAAAACAAGCACGATGTATACTAAGGAAATCGATTTTATTGTTAATAAATTCGCAAACTTTGGAGTGGCAGAATTAGAGAGATTGGCAACGGCTTTTTATGTAACAACAAAACATGAGCGAGAATCCAACATTGAACGGGCGAAAATTCTTAATAAACTTAAACCCCATGTTAGTCTTGGGGAAGCAAAAGAAGCTATAACTTCTATGGAAGCAATAATGAAAGAAGCAGAATGCGTATTACATTAGACTTTATAACTTTATAAACCTTGGTCAATTGAAAAAGCAAATTCCACTTTGATAACGCTGTTTTTAATGGAAAAAGGAGTGTTGACTACTCCCGTGCTGTATATCTCGTACTTCTTAAAAAAGAACCGTATCGAATATTATGATCGCTTGACTGAGGTTCGCAATAAAGGAAATTACGAGCAATGGATAAAATTTTTCCTACAGGCCGTTCTGGAATCTGCCCGGGATGCAGCCCAAACTATTGACAGCTTAACAGCTCTCCATGTTAAAAATACAGCTGTTATCAGCAATATGGGAAGGACCTCAAAGAATGCTCTACAGCTACTTGGCTATCTCGAGGCCAATCCTATTATTGAGATAACGAAAACTGCCAGGGCTTTGAATATGGCCTTTAATACCGTGTCCGCTGCCATAAAGAGATTATGCGATGCAGGTATTCTTGTCCAATCATCTGGCGAGCAGAGAAACCGGGTATTTTCTTATGAGGGCTATTTAAATCTGCTGCGGGAAGGGACTTAAGGTAAGATGCGGACACTCTTGCTAATGAATATCCGGGAAATATTCTATTGTCAGTCTTGAAGTGCCCTTCTAAATAAGGGTAAACCATGATATAATAAGAACGTACAAAAAAGGAGGAGTAGCTGATGACGCAAAAAGTACATATTCAAACAGTAAACAAACAAAATCTTACGCAAACACTAAAAAAAGGTGGCTGCGGAGAATGCGTAACTTCATGTCAATCCGCTTGTAAGACATCTTGCACCGTAAGCAATCAGGATTGTCAAAAACAGCAGTAAAGAGCAATGCAAAGTTGCTTTGATAAGCAGCCCATGTATTTCTGACCCGGGAGGGTCTATTTTTTTGGAGGATAAAATAAATGGTCTATGATTTTTCACTTATACATAAGTTTGCCATAGAAGATACCTATCTCGTTTTAGATATTAATAGCGGGATTATTCATACCTTGAGCAAAGAAGCTTGGGACTTTCTACATACTTGGGAAGAGTGCGGAGGAGACCTGGAGCAAGCAGCAGCTACTCTTCAAGGACAGCTTAGTGCAGAGGATTTAACGTCGATTAGAGCAGGGTTTACTGCTCTTTATGAGCAAGGAGCGCTTTTTAGTAAAGATGAGGCTTTAGAGAATTACCAGCCTCGGCAGGAGCAGATTATCAAGGCACTCTGTCTGCATGTGGCTCATGATTGCAATATGCGTTGTAAATACTGTTTTGCCGGGACCGGGCCTTTTGGTGGGGATCGCTCGCTAATGGATTTAGAAACAGGGAAAAAAGCTTTTGATTTTCTTTTCGCGGCATCGGGTTCACGCCGGCATGTAGAGGTTGATTATTTCGGCGGTGAACCGTTGTTAAATTTCCCTGTTGTGCAAGAACTCATCAAGTACGGTAAGGAGAAAGCCCAAAAGACGGGGAAGGTTCTTAAACAAACCTTGACGACCAATGCTATTTTATTGACCTCGGAAATTATGGACTTTTTGAACAGGGAAAAGGTCTATTTAATTTTAAGTATAGACGGTCGTCCCCAGGTGCATGATCGG
>LFRM01285032.1_pt3 | contig 29557 bp, 19 predicted proteins | sample 618341 | NCBI WGS metagenome assembly LFRM01 (sample SAMN03654438, study PRJNA283298) | anaerobic digester metagenome | isolation source: pool of bioreactors CSTR01a, CSTR02a, and CSTR03a thermophilic anaerobic... | place: Denmark: Kgs. Lyngby | collected 2014-05-21 | reverse complement strand
CAATAGAGCAGTAAAACTGTCATCCCACACCGATTCTGCAATCCTCTCCACTTCCCTATCAACCCCTAGCCACCCCTTAACCTCATCAATCCGTGCCTTAAGCGGCAGTTTTTTGTTGGCGGCCGGGCGGGATAGTTTGTTTTCCAATGAACTGAGGTTTTCTACGATGTCCTGATGCAGCTCAGCTGCGGATATATTAGTCAACCAATTAGGTTTTTCACTTATGAGACCGGCGAATCTTATATAAATACCGTTATATTCTGCTATTTGCGGATTGGCTTGCCGTCCTGCCTTTTTAGCTAAGATATCAATCAAGATTTTTGTTCTTCTGCCCCCAAAATGAAACACATAAGTTTCATTCTCGGTCTGAACTATCGGCCAAACCTCATCGGGGATATCAAGATAGTATCTTAGGGCCTGAGCCTGGTTGCTGATGTCAGGGCCTTCATATCCCACATAACCCCAACTGGCTTCCTCCTGGGCTTTCTTCTGCTTGGTGACCAGCAGCCGGTTGGATTCGATGCCTTGCACCTGCAGTTTCTTTCCCCCGGTTTTAAGCCCTTTGCCCTGGCTGTATCTAACCCCTGTAGCAATCCTTTCCCCGGTAGTGGCATCGACCACCTGGTAGCCGCCTTTGTCTTCGATATTGCTATGGAGCAATCCGGTTCCCATTCGGTCTAGCCAGAATCGTCCCAGTTTGATTCTGCCATGGTCATTGACCAGTTCGCCTTCAGTCACCAGGGTATCTAACAGGCCTTGCAAGGGCTGGCCGGGCACACACTCATCGATGAGCGATTGTATTTTATCAAGGCTTCTGTAACCCTTTGGTGACTGAAATATGTATGAAGCCACTTGCTGGCGGGCCACAGCATAGTTGGGCCCCGGGGTATCATCGCCCAGGTACCCATTCCTGGCCGCCTCCAACATGGCGGTGTTTATCAAAGCATCCCGTTCATTGCTGGCGCATAACAAGACCCGAGTCTTATTGGTGCGGCGGTTGCCGCGCCCGATGCGCTGCAAGAGATCAGATACATTTGGGGCAGGGCCGTTTAACACCACTAAGTCGATATCCCCTATATCTATCCCCAGCTCCAATGTAGAGGTAGCAAATATTATGACCGCATCTGATTTCCTGGCCATTTCCTCGGCCTGTTCGCGAATGTGCTGGCTCAAGCTGCCGTGATGGGCCAGGATTTCATAGCCATGGTGGGTCAGCTCTTCCCTCATGGTGTAGGCCAAATAGTCCACATCTTTTCTTGTATTGCAGAACACCAGGATTTTTTCCTTTTGGGGCGCTTCAGCTATGTAAGCTAATAAACCATCTATTATTCCCTTTGGCTCTTGGAGCGGGGCGATGCATTCTATTTCCCTTTTACCTTTTACCACAACCGGCTGGCCACCGGGAATGAAGGCTTCCAACACCAATTCCGGATTGTTTATGGTAGCGCTAAGCCCTACCAACTGGATAGCCGGGCTGCGGCACCAGCCCTTTTCCCAGGCCTGCTTTTTTAGTCTCCTTAGGCGCTGCAACAACCACCTCACCTGTTCACCGCGGGCGCTCCCATACAACAAATGGATCTCATCGAGCACAACCGCCACCGTATCAGCCAGTACATGACCGAGTTCAGTTTTGCCCCGGCACAGCAAGGAGTCGAATGATTCCGGAGTAGTGAGGATCACCTGGGCCCGCTCACAGACCATATCATGATGGTCTCCGGTCCTGCGGGCAACGGTTAAGCCCAATTCCTTTAGCGCATCGGCCAGCCGACCATATAGGTCGTTTACCAGTGCGCGCGTCGGTGTGACATAGAGGATTTTCCACGGAGTGATATGGTCAATGTTACGTTCCACCAGGGGGGCGCACACCGCTTCGGTTTTGCCGCTGGCTGTAGCCGAACAGAGCAGGATGTCGCGGCCCTGGCTAATTAGAGGAATGGCTGCTCGTTGCACTGCGGTCAACCGCCCGAACCTGCCGAAGAATGCCGACCAGGCCCGGGGCATGCTGGCTGCAATCTGACGATCCAGTTTAAGATCGGGATCAATGGTCACTGGTCCTTGACCTCCCCGGGCCATATTCATTATCCAAAACTGCCATATAGTATTTGATGAAAGCCCTCACCAGATCGCTTTGCTCGCGGCTTTCCAAGAGCATCTGGGTTTTGTCTATTAAACCGTGGTCATAACCGGCTGATATCTGGTAGGTAGATTGATATAGGTTGAAGATGCTGTTGGCCAATTGCTCTTTCTGGGCATCAGACCATGGGTTGAGGAAATACTGCTTGCCACCGCTTTTGTCCACCAGTTTTTCAATCCAGGGATCACCCTTGTGCCCGTCCTGACTGACAGCCCCAATAAAGATGGCTAACGGGGCTGGCGGGATACAAAAATCCTGTGATACATAGTGTTCCAAAACGCTGATCAGTTCTCTGGCCTTGGCCCGATCAGGGGAGCTTAACAAGTGATGAGCCTCAAATTCATCAATAGTAAGTATTAAGCCCTGATAGCCTGCGGCTTTAGCCAGTACGGCATGCCCGGCCAGAGACATTATGAACATTATCAATTTATCGCGGGCCCCTTTGGCTATCATCGGCTTGAAATTGATATGTGCCCGCTTCAAGCTGGTTTCCTTAGCCAAATCGGCTTTGACCTGGGTTGCGCTGACATTCTCGCTGCCGGCCAAACATTCTTCAAGAAGGTGAGCCGAGCCTTCGATCTGCTGGCTGGTTTTCAGCTTGCGGATGAAATCGAAGTTTACGGGAAAATAGTCTAAGTCCTTGAGGGGTTGGGGTATGGAATCATAGCCATTTTGCATGGCTTTAAGATAAATATCCAGCAAGGGTGTCTCCAGGCTTAAGCCCTTGCCTTCAAGTGATAACCAGATATTATACAACAACCTCTGCGGGGCTGAGAAATTGTTGCTCTTGCCGTCGATTTCTATTTTAGCCGCCAAATAGCCCTGATCCAGGGCAATCTGCCTGACCACGGCCATGGTATGGCTCTTTCCGGTGCCGAAAGGTCCGCATATTTCGTGAATGCGGCATTCCCGAGTGGGAAGACAATTTCCGATCCATCGCACCATATCTTGATATCCCACTGTTAAGCACTCCAGGTGGGATTCCGGCACCAGCCCGAAGCGCAAGGCTTCCAGGGCTTTGACCTGCTGGAATTTATCCATCTCCACAACCGCTCTCATCGGTGGCGGCATTGGCGGGACTTCGTTTTCCTCGTCTATGGCGGTGATGTTGTCATAGGACTGTTTAATAGTAAGCCCAGCGGGAGTGACCAGCCTGACCAAAGCGCCATCTCCGGTCAGTTTTACAATTATGGCTTCTCCCAGTTGTTTGACCAGGACTTTCATACCGGTGCGAAATCCCATCGTTCTATACCTCATCTTCCTCAGGCGGAGCCACAGCGGCTGCGGCCTCCAAAGAACCCCGGTTGAGTATGTTTAACAGCAGTATGGAGGTGCGTTTGGTCATCTCCCTGCGGCTGCTGCTGGATATGTCCTCTTCAATGATTTCAGCTGCGATCTGGGTGATTTTATTGATGGCCTGGCTCTTATCGACGGCTAGTGGCACTCCGGCATGATCATAAAGCAGATCCGCCAAACGATGGCCAATTTTTCTTAATTCCGCTTCCCGGTCAGTGGTAGTTGAGAGGCTGATTAAGGCAGCATAATCATTGCCGTCCATGAAACCGTACCCCGGGGCTGAAAATATTCGCTGTTTTAAGGCATCGTACTGCATCATGCTTTGTGCTACTTCATTGGTTAAAGCGTATACGAAGAATACAGCACCACCTACCAGGTCGTTTATTACCCCGATATCGGCCCTTAATAAGGCCAGAATCTTTTGTATTTTATCTTTGCTGGTTTGCTGGAAGCCGATATCGGCTTCATCAAGGCATACTACGGTTCCCTTAAAACCTGCATAGCGGATAAACTGGAACATGGAGAACATGGCCTGACTGGCACATAGTTTCAATTCATCATCTTTTACCGGCTGTTCTCCCAGGCGGCTTGCGATTTCTTTATTGTCAAAGGCGCCCTCCAGCCACTGGCAGGCGGTCTGAAAACCATCTTGATCCTGCTGGTCATAATACCTCACCGCCTTCTGGGCTACCCGCGCAAATTTGTCCAACTTGAAATCATGGTCAGTGATACCGTTAAGCCAACCTTGAAAAGCTGCTTCGGCAGCATCGGGGTCAGGCAGCATACCCTGTACGTTCTTTGCACAGGCTGCCAGCATTTCTCTCATGCCCCGCCCGGAAGAGCCGGGCATGCGCAGGTTACGGACAATTTCTTTGTAAACCAGGAGACGGTTGCTATAATCCAGGTCTTTGTCCAAACTGACCTCTGAAGTGGCAAATCCCTGAGCAGCCGCAATTTCCATCAGTTGGCGCAAGAAATGGGTTTTGCCAGAGCCAAACGGCCCCACCACGAACTTCTCCGCTGATCCCCCTCGAGAGGCAATGCGGTCCTGCAAATATACCTTATTAAGGCGCTCGAAAACATTTTCATAGCCAACCCCGAACAGACTGCAACCCTCTGCCGGTGCCACCCCATTGGAGGCCATGGTCTCTAAAATACCGATGTAATCAATAGTCAGCTTTATCTCCCCCTTATCCGCTCCATCGCTAAAACAGCCAGCCCTTTCATCAAGTCCCGCTTGTACCCACTGCCGGCGTTTTGTTCGATTATCCTTGTACCCCGCAGTTTCATAGCTTCAGCCAGACCCTGACTGGAAACGCCGCATTTTTCTACTGCTGCACAGAAGCGGCTAATTGAATGTTCCAGGAATAGCTCGGGCTCCCGGGCGGTATTGATCTGTTCCAGGCTTAACACCGGCCAGCGCCAGGAGCCATTTATGTCCATATCTCTAACCATGGCCAGACGCTGCCCCAGGGCCTGATAATGTAAGGTCATGGCCTCCAGGAATCCCGGCAGGATAGTAAAAACCACAATGGTACGAGGCAGGGTGCCAGTTATGCACCCGTCCACCAGATGACGCATCAGATTAGCCGCGTTTAGTTGCTTTCGGTTAGGACTGCCCCTGCGGGGTTGAAACGATCTCTCATTCTCATCGAATAAGAGCATGAAGCCAGACAAGCCTAATATATTGAGGCTTTCGATAAGGGTCTTGATAAACGCTTCGGCATTGCGTTCATTTAGGGAATTCTTGACTCCATATATACCGGACTTTTTTAATTGCGCTGCAGTTACTTTCTCACCATGCAGGAAAGCGCGCAGCAAATGCGCCTCAGTGGAGTTGCTATTACTATGCTGAACAGCCTGAAAAATGGCGTTTTTAAATCCCGGATGGGGCATGGGGGTGGTTTTTAATCTCGCCAGGCCTTTGGCTCCCCGATTGCCTAAGGAGGTCAAGATATTGAATAACGACCGCACCGGTTCACCATTGATATTTGCCTGCATATCCTGGAGAATATACCGGGTGATGGCTTTCCAGTCCTCCAGGTGGAGATCTGAGGACAGGTCGGTCCTCACCACTGCAAAACCTAATTTCAAAGCCCGCTCTTCCAATAGTTTGAGCAGGTGGGTTTTACCGGCGCCATAGGGCCCCTCAAAAAACCGGCAGGTAGAGCCGCCACCGGCCACCAGGAGGTCGCATATCTCCTCGACAAAAAACCTCAGGTAGTGATCACTGCCAACATCAAAGACTGAAATGTTAGTAGGTGGCGGTTCACCGTTTTCAGCCATAGTTTCCAAGGCGGTTATTATAGCATCAGGGGTGACATCTGTTTGGGCCATATCTGATTTCCTTCTCGGTGCCGGGGCTTTTACAAGTGCCTTTTATGTCCGGCTGCCATGGTAATCTCTAATTGCCTTCTTGGGCTTGTTTTACATAACAGATAAACTTGTACTCATTAGCGGCGTTTAGTCCGTTAACTACTACCCCATTGCCCTTATTTACCTCTCTCATGCTGCCCGTCTGCCAGGCAAGCTTGATCTCCGCAGGAATCTGCGATGTCATAGCGCGGTACAGATCGAGGTTATATAAAAAGGCGTACTTGGGGAATTCAACAAAGCGGTCCAGTTTGACGTGGGGTTTTTTAGTTTCGAATCTGCTCCTGACCAGGGCGATGCGGACCTCGCGGTAGAATTCATTAATTGCCACCAGTGATTGGTCCAGGCTGCGGGAATTCCGTTTGCGGGCCTCAAGATAAGCCTCCCAGAATACCCTGGTCAACAAATCGGGAGGCAAGGCGGCCTTCTCTAATAGAGTCAAAGCGGCCACTTCAGCTTTTTGGATATCTTCCACAGAGCCGACCGACTGCCACTTGGTCAGAATCTCCTGGTTGTAACGGAAGCTGATCATGGCCTGGTCAAAGTCGATCTGCAGCTCCAAGGGGCCAATCCGCCAGCCTTTGACAAACTCGCGGATAGCCTGGCCGCTCTGTTGCTTATCCCTGATATAGGCAGAAATCAGTCGTTTTATATTATTGGCGCGATTTTGTCGGGCAGTAGTAATAAAGGATCGCACCTTGTCTTTATAAGCCTGGTACAGGTGAATGAACTCCGCATCATCGGGTAAGGTCTGCAGGGCCTTATCCAATTGTACTAAAGCCTGGGGATCGGATGTTTTTATCTTAGCTATGTTTTCAAACCATTTGCTTAAACTCTTAGCTTCTTTCTGGATCTCCTTAAAGGATTGGGTTTCGTTGAAACCGTCTGTATTCTCAGGCACCCCGTGACCACTCCTTAAATAAATATCCAATATATTTAATTAACATTTTAGTAAAATTTTCTAGGAATAGTAACAAAATTCCTGCAATTGTGGCAAAATTATGAAGTTCAGGGGTTACAGATGATATCTGATCTTCACACTGGCCCCCAACCCTTTAGGCGGTTTGGCCAGGACTTCATTCCCAGGTTTCATTAATCGATACATAACCTTGCAGCAAGTCCGCATTTTATGATTCCGGCCGGGATAGCCTCCTACCAGTCGATGAACTTCTCTGGAGACGATATCCACATAGGGCTGGCCGTTTTGCCGCGCCTGTTCGATAAGTGTCAGAATGGCCTGTTCAAAGGCTTCTTCGTTTACCGTAGCCGGTCTTTTAGATGATACCTTTTGGTTCAATGAAGCATCTATGGCTGTGGTCGTTATCCCAGCCTTAGGTTCAGTTGAGGTACGGTTTAGCAACTGTATAATTCGCAAGTATTCTTGCTCATCCAGGCACCGTTCCTCGAGGCCTTTCACCAGCCACATGCCGCTTTGTCTTATTTCAGGTATGGGGCTGTGCCTGCCCAGCCAATGCGGAGAGGGTTTGAAGTCTGGATCCTGGTTGAAGGTTGCTATCAAGCCTTCCTCTAATCTCAGCCTCTCCTGAGCGTTGTCGACCGGAATGATGCAAAAACTTATGTTGCTGCGGATGTGCTCAGAAACCCTTCTCTCAATATCGGCCTGATAAGCCGGATCTGCATGTTGCAGTATTTGCCGGTTGTTGCTTTTCGACAGGTCGTATTCCCAGATTTTCAAATACGGGTCTCGGTCGTGGTTCAGCATAGCCCTGCCAATGTTTTTACGGAATATGCTGCCGTCCTTGTTTTCAACTAAATAATGGTCCCTGATCCGATTTCTCAGCCGGTTGGGAGAAACATGAGTCCCGACTCGAACCACGCGGTCATAGCTTTGGTAGTACTCGCCTCGTTCGAACATTACATAGATGCCGTTATAGGGAATGTTGCTCATCGCCAGGGGGAAACGGTGACGGGGCAAAGTATTCAAAATTTTGTGCAACTGCAGTGATAGGCTGCTAGATGGATATGACGGGTTTGAATCCTGAGCGTTAACGGTGTTATGCTCAAGCATGAGTTGCTTTAGTTTAGGAACCCAATCATAGATCCCTAAGCCCTGCAAGGGAAGGTAAACATGGGAAAGATGAGGCAGCAGGTGTTGGTAGTAGTTTTTGCCCGCAATAATGATGAATTCATCCTGCTCCAGGTCTGCTACCCGACGAAGACCATTGATCACCCCTGCGGCCCATTGCTGCCTTTCCCTGTCTGAACAGTCATTCAAGGTTGCTTCATACGGTTCAATCTCGTCATCCTCATGAACCAACCCATACAATGTTGAGAGTATATAGACTCTGTCAGCCCCATATTGTTTAACGAATTTATATGCGGTGGGGAACCAGGGGCTGGGCGAATACAGTTCCCTGGCTTTGCACTTGTATGGTTTTTTGGCCTTGGTACACGACAGTAAAGCGATTTTAGCCATTATTCTTTCTCCTCCTCTCTATATCCAAATAGTGGCTCATCGTTGCTACCCTACAATGTCACCTTTTACAAGTTCCGACTTTAACGGGTTGTAGTTTAATTCCTCAAAGGGTGTTCTTTTTTCGTGGCGTTATAGCTATACTAAATAAAAAACCAAAGACCATGATATAGGAAATTGATATGTTCTTCTCTTTCCGTTTCCGCAACAAAACCGTTAAAGAATTGCGCAAGAACCGGGGTTATACCGCTAATGAGCTGGCGCAAAAGGCAAGGGTCAAGCCCAGTATCATCCACCGGGTTGACAACACCCCGCTCAAAAACGTGCCTGAGCCGCTGTATTCCAAATTGCTCCCTGTTCTGCGCGGCGATGAGGTTGATAAGGCCCCATGGCTTTAGGGTGCTTTCAGTCTCCATCGAAATACAGTGCACCTTAATTAAACAATACATTTATTGAGCGACACTATCCTGTCACAAAAATACCGGCATAACTCCCACATTTGCTATCCCGCATCACTTAGCTCACTTCTCTTGCTTCTCTACCGAATAAATAAGACATAAAAGTAGAAAGGGCGCTCCAGGCTGAAAATCCTGGCATGATCGGTGGGAATAATGGTCTCCATCATGATAAACTGCGACTCCTGTAATCCCGCTTCAAGTAACAACTTCTTAAAGGAACCGGGGGAACAGCCAAAAAATACATCATTTCCCATCATGTTTTTAGCCTGCTTAAAATCGTGCTGCATAGCGGCAATGATCTCTTCCCGGCTTTTGGACTTAAGATTTCCGGCCAGGTGAGGTTTTAAGTGCAAATCCCAGAATGTGGCGCGAGGTGACACTGGCAGGGGAACCAGGCGGTGGCTGAGCATCAGGCCGAGTAGAAGCAGGGCGGTCCGGGTGGAGAATTGCAGTTTAAACAGTTTGAATCCGGCCCGGCGATTAACGGACAGATTGATAAACAACCAACTGAAAACAGCTGCAACCATCAACAGTGCAGCCAGGCCATACACCTTTACAAAGCTTACTTGAAATAACAGGCAAGCATACATAACCGCGGCCAGACTTATTGTGAGCAGTTGGAAGACTCCGAAGATGATCAATACTGCCGGCAGGACACCGTATAGATTGACCAGTTGCCAGAAAAACGGAATAACGGTCCCTACAAGGGCAGGAATCATCCTGAAACAATCCCGATATATTAGGCCCCTGGTGAGATGTCTGCCTATCAGCTGCATTTCCCCTCCGCCCCCTTGCTTGCCTATTGGCATATTTTTATTCATATGTTGCCGACATAGTATAATTACAGCGTAGTACTGCATCAAGCAATTCGGTTCAGGCCAGATGAAACCATACCAATGCCGGAAAGTTTGACTCCAGCACTGGAGAACTACCTTGAAACCATTCTTCAGCTTTGCGAAGAACATGGTACCGGGAAAATATCTTTGTCCTCATCGGAGTGCAGTATACCTCAATCAAAACAGTACATTTATTGAACGACACTATCCTGTCACAAAAATATCGATACTATGCCCCTATTGTCATACCCTCATCATGCAGCACATATAACAGGAACCGGGCTCGTGAGCCGCCCACATAGATGTCTGCCGGGGTGCAGGCCCGGCTGGGGCGGATGTCTACTAAAAAAACTATATCCGCCTCCAGTCCCTTGAAGGAGCGGATGGTGCTGAAGCGGATGTAGTTGCCGCTCTGCTCCATACCCTCCACCACCGGCCATTCCTTGATCCGCGTTTTGCCTGCCAGGCAGCTTCTGGCATAGACATGGGGCGAAAGCACGGTTATCCTTTTGAGCTGTACCCCCTGGCTGACCAGGCGGCCGATCTCTTTTTCCAGGATGCGGTACTGCTGGTCTTCACGACAGGGTATGGAAACCACTGGCAGCCCACGGGAATTGAGGCATTTGAGAGACAACCCCGGCAGGAATTTCAGCATCCACTCGTTGATGGCTTGAGTGCTGCGGATGTTGCGGGTTAAGCGGTGGCGGGAGATGGATAGTCCCTGTATTTTATTTATGTCCTGGCAGAAGATGGATTGAGCGGGATCAGCGAACACATACAGCTCGCCCTCGGGGCGCAGCATGGCTTCAATGCAGTCGAACCAGTCGGCCTGGAAATCCTGGCCTTCATCAATAATGATGCTGTCAAAGCGCTGGCTGTCGTCCTGCTCGGCCAGGATATCAAAGGCCATCAGGGGCAGAGTCTGGCTGAAGAACTCGGAGCGCTCTGCCGGTTCTGCAGGAATCTCGATTTCTCCATAAACCGGCCCTGCGATTTTGAGAAAATAGTCGTGGATGTTCTGCACATAGACCGCTTCTGGCAGTTGGGTACGCAGGTAGGCAGCCAGGTTCTTATTGAAGCAGGTAAATAATACTTTTTTGCCGGCGGTTTCAAGGCGGCGGGCTTTCTCTATGGCTAAAAAGGTCTTGCCGGTGCCGGCCGCACCCAGGAATATCTTGCGCCGATCCAGTTCGGTCTCTTCCAGGATGCGCTCCTGCTCCTCGCTTAAAATGCGCTCTCCGGCTCGGCAGAACTGCTCAATCTGTTCTTCCAGGCGGCTGAATACCTTGAAGGTAGGATTGAGGACTTTTTGGACCAGCAACCGATAAGCCTCTGGGTTCTCGCGCGGGAGCGGTTCGAATAGGCGGTAAATCCTGCTCTCCAAAAGCCCGGGATCTTCTGTTTCATCAAACAGCCACACGCTGTGTTCTTTCAGGTCGCCGGGGAGGAAGCCTTCCAAGCGAGAGGTTTCTGGGAAGCACAGGGCGTACCTGCATTTAAGCGGGAAATACTTCTGTCCGGTGATCTGCTCATAACGATGCAGTATGGCAAACGTAGCCCGTTGCGCCTGCTCAAGAGGGTCTTTTCGCATGGACTGCCAGTTGCCCGATTTAAATTCTTGCCAGGCACCGTTCTGGTACTTGACCAGACCCTGCTTGACCTCGACCACCACAAATCCCAGGGCAGGATGGGCAATGACAAAATCAGCCTCGCGCAGTATCTGCAGGCCTGCTTCATGATCGTAATATTTGTAGGAATAGCAAACCGTGAAAGGATCAGGCAGGAATGAACACGCTTGATAAAACCTTCTCTCCCCATCATTAGATATCCCCTGTGGATGTAAATCAGGGACCATAATAGCCATATCTTTTCCTTCCAAATTAAACCAGATATATATATTATTTTAATTATAGACAAATTCTCTTATTTAGTTAATAAATATTGGTAAATTCGGCAAGCCTGAGATATACAAGACGTCCCCCCGCTTTCTCCAATATCATGGAGAAGAAAGAGGGCACCAAACTGTTTTAGGATGCCCCCAGGCTCATGACGTATAAACAAATACTTTTTTATCGGTACTATTGCAATTAGGTATGCTGTGTATTTAGTGGGTTTCTTTTAATACATCCTGTTTGACATAATTTTTGAATGAGTCGACATCTGTAAAGCAACGGAATCCTGCTTTGTTGGCCAAAGCTATTACATCAGGTGATTCGCCCAATAATACGGTGACAGGTTGTGTCAAGCCTTGCTGCAATCCTGATGGCCATGCCAGGTCAAATATAGCTTCTGGTTCCCCAGTTTCCTCATTGGAATATTCATAAGACAGTTCCCCAGCTGAAAGAGAATTTTCAACAACCCAGGTATTGAGTTCTGACAATAGGGCTTCTTCTGATTCATCTGCTATACCAATGTTTATTGGAGTAATACCAGCTTTTTTGGTCCGCTCAAGATCTTCCAGCCAGCTTGTATCTCCATGCAGCAAAGCTTTCAGGACCTCGTTGGTAGCTTCGGCTAACAACTCCCTCCTGGCCGCTAAAAAGTCCGGGTAATTCTCTATCTTCCATAATTCCTTGTCCATAGGTATCCATTGCGATGCTAAGGCACCAGGATGTTTTGCCTCAATTTCAGGGAAATACTCTTCTGGCAGGCGATCACCTATACTTAAGTTAGTGTCTTTTGTCAGGAAGCAAAAATTTGCCAATGCATTTACTTCAGGTTTTGAATACCTGGCCTTATATAACTGTGCTTTAGGGAATATGTGATGAATCTCCAGCTTATTCATTTTCCCTAACAGGCCTTTTTTTAGAGGTATCCCCAACCCCCAATCTTTGGCTACCCCAATTCTAGTTAACATATAAAGAACCGGATAAAACCTGGCGCCTAGACTCCATCCTGAAAAATGCCCCGGTTCAACTTTTAGGGTCCCATGCCAGAGACGTATTTGTTCTATTAGTTTATCCAGAACATTTCCCTCGCGCTCCAAAATGGCAAGATCCTGATCAATATACGTTTCCGTTGAACCAGAAAACCTCCCCCACATACCTGCCTGCAGGTACCAAAACAGCAGCTTATCTCGTTCAACTGCGTTGAGCTGCCCATTTTTTTGATCAATATAGCGAACCATGACAGGAATCGCATATCTGCCGAACAATACCCGATCGTGATCCAATCCTAAATAACTACTGATTAAATTTAGGCATATATTAATGGCTTTATAAGCCCGTTTAAGTGCTTCTTGTACCTCAACTGCACTTTTACCATGCAGGAAGCTGAATTTTGCCTCACCGGTAAGTATTGTATTTATGGAACGTAATAACCAATCAAGATTAAAATAGTATTCGTTTTTACTCCATTCTTCGATCATGCTCTTCATAACCATACGAGCCTCAGGCCAGTCAGCGCATATTTTAGCCAGGGCTAAATCGCCTTTAGATAGTTTAGTGCCCCCGCTGTTGACACGATTAAAAATATCAACGACTACGTCCAGGGTTTTATCAGCACCAGTAACCTGTTCAACGTGCAGGTCAGTATCGGTAATAGACAATAACCGGCTCAGTCTTTCAAGATAATTCCCTAACTTAGTGGCATACTCGGGTCGCTCACTAATCGTCTTGGCAAATTCGGCTATTGCCTGCGAACCCTCTTTCATTAATTTGCTAACATCTATCCATAATGGATCCTGTTGCATTTTCATAGGTTGATAAAAATTAAAGGTTTCGGTCTCCAAATTAAAGTATAAGCCCGTAAAAGCTTGTTTATTGCCATCGAAAAACTTGGGCGGCTTACCTCTTACAACCCCATATAGTGAAGTTACCCTCTGCTGGCCGTCCAAAATCAATTGAACCACTCCTGGCGATAAACTCCCGTCTCCTCTATACTGAGCGGAATCCGATTCAGTTACCCATACCAGTAGACCCCCCACGGGGTGACGCCTGTAAAGCGATTCAAATAGCCCCCGAACTTGTTCACGATTCCACACATATCCTCGTTGAAATTCCGGCAAAGCCATGTGCCCGCTGTCTATATGATCAAGAATGGTTGCAATTTTCATATGCAGCTCTCCTTTCCTGATCCCCTAAATCGTATTCAAAGGCAAACTGCTATAGTTAGTATGCAAAAACGCCTTTGATAAATAGGATGATTTGATATTGTACAGCTACCCATTTTAATTATCAAATGCTGTATGGCATTGGGTATGTCCAATAACTCCTCTAAAAGCCCTCTTTTCTCCCCAGCAATCACCCTAAATAAACCTGCTCATTATGCCAGCGCAAATACTCTTTAGCAGGCTTATCCTGTGCTGATTTAGGAATTTCAAGGAGTTTCTTACCCCTTAAGGCGTAGTAGTCGCGGCCATTACCATAGTCGTCTTTAATCCTTCTACTTACTTCAATATGATAATCATCGGTTACTGTCAAATAACCCCGGTCGAACAGGGTATGCAAATCTTGCCTTAATAAAATTCCATTGCTGACAGCGTGAGGTCCATCCAAGGAATAGGGCTTAATATGAGCAGCATGTAGAACCGGCAGCGTCTTTTCACCGGTTATGGCACATCTGCGCTCGTAAGCTTCAGTTACTAACACTCGGAAGGCCCCCTGCCCGAGGCGCGGCTTTACAATCTGTTCAGCTCCATAACGGGCACCCTCATCTTCCTTCATCAAGGTGGGTTCACTAGTTCTGCCTGAATATTTGTATAACCTCTCCTGAACCTGTTTCCACAGGTTGCGGCCGATTACGTCGCTGGTATCATAAGTCTTACCCTGCACAATATTTGGGCTCCAGTCAGGGGGAGCTGGGATCCAATCCGACTGGGGCCAGAAGAAGGGCTGGGTTAATACAATGCAGCCAATACAGGGATCTGGTTCAACATGAGTCTTAGTCCAGCGGTAACGATAAATAGCTTGCCGGAACTCCAGGTAACTGCTGCGGCCGTTTTTGGTACCAAATGCTTCCCAGGCCAATGAAACCGGAAGTTTGGAGTAGCGTACAAAAAACCCTCCCCCGGCAATGAAATTATATGGAGCATGCAGTTTAAAAAGGAAAACTCCATAAGGTTCTAAAGCCCGAAAGTTCTGCTTGCCCCCCGGCTGCCAAAAGTTTACTTCGTCTGGCTCTTGCTGGGCCAAGAAGTTATACCAGTTGTTGTCGGTTACCCCAACATAGATCTTCATCAATACTCCGCTCCCAGGTTTATTAAATAAGCGCAAAAGCCCCTGCCCTTATAAGGGTAAAATGAATTTTATTTATCACTACTCATGATTTACATTTTCATCCTCACTAGTGCATGCTTCACGAGGTTTAACCCCTTCCCACTTAGCACATACAGCTTCAACATCAGGATCTCGTTCAGGGTTTACCCAGCTCTTATAGAATTTCGCATTCTGACTTCTTGGGGCAGGGTTTACTTCGCGCATTTCTACTAATGCCGGAGCTTGGACGCATTCTCCTAGAACCAGTGCCATTCGCTCTGCTAATGCTGGTAGTTGATCAAGGAGTTGGCCGTAGATACCAGGAACAATTTCTTTAAAATAGCGTAAATCTTCAGGATTCTGCAAACGATGAACAATAAAACTATTGCATTGGGAGAGAACTGTTTTGGACAGTTCGCTAGGGCGCTGAGAAGCTACTACCAGACCAAGCCCAAATTTCCTGCCCTCACGGGCAATACGCTCAAATACCAGCTTGGAAATAGATTCTTCTTCACTTTTTCCAGTATGCTCCTTAATATAGTTTTGAGCCTCTTCCAATATGAGAACTACAGGAAAATCGTTGCGTTTAACTTTACTTACCTTATTATCAGATAATCGCTGCAGAAATTCTAAAATAAGCCGGCCAATTAATGCTGTAACATTTTCTAAAACTTCAGAAGCCAGCAAACTCAAATCGATGATAACCACGTTGGAAGCCTTGGCTCCCCTTCTCTGACGGTCATAAAACGGAAGCTGTCCAAGCGACAAAATATCTTTATCTGAAAGAGATATATCTAGATTACTTTTCATTCCAAGTATATCACGCAGAAAAGCAGCTAGAGAATGCTCAACATAAGGCCATTCAGAGGAAGTTGGCCCAAATAGGAACTCAAATCGAGAATCCTCAAGCAACCTATATATACGCATTAACATAGTAGAACTGTTTTCCCTAGCCCGTGCTGAATTCAATTCATCACGGGTCAAAGCGTTTTCAAGATACCTATATCGGAACCCAGATTTACTAAAATATCTAGGGTTATCCGCAGAAGCAGAACTCATATCCGTATTGCCCTCTATGGGTTTTGTAAGGATTTCTAATAATGGTTGAATTGCTTCCTCAATCCTCTGTGCCTTATCGATATCAAGAGCATTATAATATCCCTTTTTATTAGCAGATCCTATTATTTGTATAATTGTGTCAGCTGACTCTATTAAGTCATTTGCATTAAATTCATCATACAAATAAGATAATTCCTTTATTGCTTCGCGATTTGCTCTTCTTCTTAGGAATATTTTAATCCCTTGACAGTAGCTGACTATATTTGCCGCAGAAATCCCGTCACGTCCTCTGGCACTCACCGATAAAATATTATTTATTTCATATATCAGTTTTTCTCTGGTTATTCTCCATTGCTCAAATTCTGTCACTTCATCTCGTGCACACGATAAAGCATTTAACAAGACCGGTCTCTGCACTCCAGGAGCAGCACGAAATAGCCGAATGAAGTCCTCAGAATTCATAAACCAATAAGGAATAGCTAAATAATCCTCGTCAGATGGGTCGGTGGGAATATATAGGCATTTGCAGTTATCAATGGCATCTTCCCAGCAGTCCTGATCATTTTGCTTTTGGAAAGCAGTCCTATATTCTCCATTAGTATCAAGAATAACAAATCGAGTTTGCTTGACTTCATCCTGTTCCAAAATTGATTGGAGAATAGTAGCAATTGAACAGGACTTGCCTGACCCGGTACTTCCAATTACAGCAGCATGTTTACCGAAAAACGCATCTGGATCAATTTTTATTTGGTAATCCTGAAATATGGCCGATTTGCCTATCGGAATGCAGTAGCTAGGCTTATCATCAGAATTATCTGCTGTTTGACTCCGCCCAAAAATGATGTCCAGATCATCCTGGGAAGTTATGTAAACCGGTGAATCCAATACGGGAAAAAGACTTATTCCTTGGCGAAAATGCTTGTCCTCTATAGTTCCAATCATAGTCGCCTTCATCAGGCGTCGCGAAGATGGCAAAGTTACCATGGTTTTATCAGCACGAAGTTCATTTTCCTCCGTAAGAACCACTTTAGTAACCATGGCCACAATACGGCGATTACCAACTGGTATGATTACATACGAGTTTATTCGGCCAACTTCTACTGAACCTTCATAGGTTACCCGAGTCAAAGCTTTCAAATCACGACTCAATTCTATGGTGATCTGAGCAGTATCAACTGCTACCACCCTGCCGATCTCGTAGTCACTTGTCGCCATCAGATGATCCCTCCTTCGAATCATCCTGCTTGATCAGCTCATTATACGTGCGAATAACCCTTCTTTCAATTTCTTCATCTCTTAAGTCTGGCAATAAATGGTCAACAAAACCATCGAATCTACCTAATTTTGAACCTATAATAGTCCATATTCGCTCATCTTTTAGAGACTCCAGCTTCTTTACAAAGTCATTAGGATAAGGATCAATTACTACCAGAGTAAAACTCGGCACTGCCAGAGCTTGTCTTATAATGGCATTTACATGTTCATCACCAAAACCATATCCAATGGCGAATAGCACTGACTGCGGCTGAACTATGGCATTGCCAAATCTCCTAAACAATTCAGAATACGGTAATGATAATGCTTGTCCGTACTTAAGTGGTGAAGGATAAATAACCACCTGCCCTGGTTGATTCTCATCAGAAATAGTCGAATATAACCCATAGGGATTTTCCCACTCGGCAGTAGAGCTTCTCCAACTAAGGGATCCATGGAGTTTGTATAGGTGTAATGCCCGATCAAATCTATGTACATGCCCTTCGGTTGTTTGAGCAGGAAAGTAAAAATCCACATCATAGGATTCTGGTCGAAATACTCTACGCAATGTACCAACAAAGCCATCTACCAGAAGGACTCCTTCTGCATCAGCAGCCTGTTCGATTAAAGTGTCATAATTAAGGGTAAAAATATTAGTACGACGAAGGTTAAGTGGCCGAGTTAGAACTTTTTTAATGAATTTACGGTGTACATTGAGTTCATGTTGTTTGCCTTCGAGAGGAAGATGAAGAAGGCTAATTAGAGTACCGGTAATTTCTTTAATAAGCCTGTCCAAAGCATTTCTAACCAGGGTTAAACTTTTATCATCGCTCAAATAATGAATTGTTTGATTACCTTTCATCCCTTCTAGCCACATATACAAATGGCTTAAGTAGTCTTCCAGGTTTACTGGAATGGATTCCGATTTAGTATCTTCCAAATCTATGTCTTTCAAATAAAGGCTCCGTTCCTCAAATGAGAAGCTTCGCTTCGCAATTACGGAAGTTGTATCATAAAAGACTTCAATCCACATTGGAGGCCTAGTGTCTTTTTGTTCTTGCAAGGCTTTGTCAACCAATAGCTTTTCCAGTTTAAGAGGTATATTTTTTAGAGATACTCCTCCTGCTGGTATAGATGCACCAGCCCCAAACAAAAACGAGACATTGTCCGTTTTCAAGAGAGTTCCAATTCTGATACGCATTTCTTCTAGTTTCTTTTTGAGCAGCTCATCGTCGATGTTGTCCTCACATTGCTTGACAAATTCTTTTGATCCTAACAGAATACGGTATAGCACCTCCGCCATTGCGCACTTCCCCTTTCTGACAATTCAATTACAGCTGAAGTCTCAACATATCCAAATCGGGGTAATTTGCCAAAAGCTGCTCTAACTGCCCTCCTGGACTTGAATAGCCCACTACCACTTTGTCGGCTATTTCTATCATCATGCGGTTGCGAATGGCGGCGGTTTCTTTGGTAACTCGTTTTACTGAAGCTTCAAATGGTGTGATGATCAGCAGGCGTCCCTGATCCAGAGGTTTTTTAAATTCAGATTCCACGCGGATTTTCAGTCCGCGTGCCAAGGCAACAATGATAGGCTGAGTACCTTTTAGCAGGTAGTGCAGTACATCCTTTTCCAATGGGCTGTGAAAACCACTGATAACGCAGTTACCTGCTTCCCGTTGAGCAATAGCCCAATCGTAGCATTTAAGTACAATGGTAGCTGGAACCTGCCGGCTGCAAAGGAAAGCGATCTTGGGAAGATTAAGGATGTCCTTATTGCCAAGGCTAGCCTTAATCATGCGTCATCCTCATCCTCCCCCAGTTCCTTGCCCATACGGTATTTGATATCATAGTTTATAATAAAGTCGAGTTCTTCAGGGGTAAAGCCGTAATATTGGCCTAATATGGTGTCTATTTCGTCTATAATTGGTTTAGAGTATTTTACATTAAAGTTTACTTCGGTAGTTGTAATAATTTCACCTTGCCGTTCTCTATTCTCGGAATTATTGTAATAACTCTGCAATAGTTTCTCGACAACATCTCGAAACTCACAACCATCTATTTCTGTTAAATCAAACAGAGGAAATTCAGCAACTTCTCTAGCCACGACATCCATACAATTGGAATTAGATATCCAATACCAATAAAACAGTTGACTATTTAGTACTGCTAGAATTGCATAATAATTGTCATCTGAGACTTCAATACGTTTATAGTGTGATGATAGGGATCTATCAATCGCTTTCCTCCAGTACCTCCCTCCAGAATGGTAAAAAATTGCTTTGCCGCCGATATGGTAATAGTTCTTAATTTTTTTGTTATATGAATGCATTTTTTTTAGGATTGATAATTCACTATTTGTTCCTAATTTTGGGAATTTATTTGCATGCGTGCTTATGGTAGGTATCTCGCAATATCGTAATGATTCAAATAAATACGATCGGTTAGAGTTTATTCCATCGTACCATCGATAGTAATTTGTAATCCATGAACCTTCTAATACTGAATGCCCCAACATAATTATGGACAAGTTCATGTCAACTCCAGAGAATAGTTTCCCTGGGCGAGTTGCATAATTGGAATACCATTGGAGTTCAGCAGTATTACATAAATACTGTAACTCCTTCATTCCATCAGTTGAAATGGCTGCAATGGGTACAATCATTCCTATTCTTTCTTTGCATATCTTAATCGATCGTTCAATAACAAAAGCATAAAGGTTATTTGATGCCAATGTTTTGTAGTTATTCAATTTATATATGTCTGAAACTGACCGTTTTGATACACGGTCCTTCTTTGTATATACTACATACGGCGGGTTTCCAATGATCACATCAAAACCGCCCCGCTCATGGATTATTTCATAGAATTCTGCAAACCAGTGGAAGGGTTGGTGGGTAGCCAGCCACTGGTCGTAGTCCATATTAGTAGTCTGTTTATGCAGGAGCAGGTTTAACTGGTCATTTAATTCCCCTAATCGCTGGTTAAGTTCAGCTTTAGCCTGGACGAAGTCCTTATAGTCTTTTCCATAATCCAACTGCAGCTCTTTATAGCGAGTAAAGGTTCGAGCAACCACATCACACTGTTCTTTGATTTTTTCTTTATCGTTGTCAAAGTCCAGTTGTCCTGCAAAAGCCTGATCTATTTCCGTCTCGCTGGCATAACCGATAAGTGTGTTCCCAGCCCGAATGTTGAAGTCTACATCCGGCAGGGGTTCTAATCCCAGGTTCGGCTTTTGATAGTCTGGTTCTACGGTAGAGACCAGCTTCAGAAAAAGTCTGAGTTTGGCTATTTCCACAGCTTCATGCATGATATCTACCCCATAGAGGTTATTGAGTATAATGCTTTTGAATATGAAATACTGGCGATTAGGATGCTGAGGGGCATTCAACCGTGCTAAAGTCTCCTCGAAGAATTTGTATTTCCCCTTTGGAGCTGAGGTCACAAATTCCTCCATGCGCTGCAGACAAGCCTCATACAAGGGTTCCAGGATATTCAGGGCAGCAAAGAGGAATGCTCCAGAACCACAGGTGGGGTCCAGGATAGAAATGGCTTTACGCTTTTCTCCCTCTCCGGCCAGGGATTTATAAAAATGAAGTATGAATTGCGGATCGGGACAGTTTTCTATGCTGTCTAAGGCGAACTGTTTGATATTAAGGTTGTAGGTGATAAAGTCATTTATGTGCTTTATCTCTCCGGCAGCTATTTTGTCTTTGAGCTCTTCATAGCGTTTGCGGCGTTCAATGACCTCCCGCCAGATTTCTGTAGGCAAAGCTACTTCCGGTGGAGCGGGTCGGTTCCAGCAACGACGTTTTCCTACCAAGTCGGGTTGATCCGGATTCAGTCCTTCTTTCACATCATCAGGTAAATCACTCCATAGATCATCGGGATTAATACCATATTTAACTGATGGATATATATAGGCATCCCCGCTGGTTTTCAGCATATTCCAGAGCCAGCCCTGGGCATCAAAGGCTTTTTTATAATAGCGTTCGGTTTCATCGAATAGATAGGGGATAATACAGTTTTTGCTGATATAGTCGGTAATATCTTCTTTAGTATAATAGGCACCCATCTGAGACCGGTCATTTATGTATTTTTCAAAAATGTAACCAATAACATCAGGATTTATTTCTTTTCCACTAGCAGATGGCCTGGTATCTAGATGCCATTCATACTGATCAAAGAAATTAAATATACGTTCAAAAGCCTTGTCTTCGATCTGAATGTCAGGAAAGTCAAGTTCAAGCTGATGAACGTCAAACAATCCCCCGTTGAGATAAGGTATTTTGCCTAATTCAGCAATTAACTCGGGACTGCGTTCGGGGGATCCTAAGCCTTTGTGGAAAAGAGCTAACAAGAAATTGCGGTAGAAAGAGTAGAATTTATCCTTTCCCTTTTTCTGCTGGCAGGATTTCAGTTTGTCGCGCAAGTAGTCTTTGTTGTTGTCGAGAAAGCCCTTTTTCTGAATAAAATAGCAGAACATCAGGCGGTTAAGCATCAACGAGGTATACCATTCCCGGCTAGTTTTATCCTCTATACCTTTTACAAAACCAAGGAAAGCAGTGTGTTCCTTCTTAAATCCCTCATAAAACTTCTTGGTAACCTTTTCCCGGTTCTGCTGGAAATTCTCCCTTACCCTGGTTGTAACATCGACAATAGTGATGTTCTCCTCTTCATCCAGAGTGAAAAAAAGACCGGAGGCTCTCTGATATAGCAATTCGGGATCCTGTCCCTTATACCATCGGGTTTCGGTTAGTTGCGGTGGTTTACCGGTATCACGCATGACCCACTGCCACAATTGGGTGCTGTGTAATTCATCGCAAAATATTATTAAGTGTTCATAATACAGGCGTGACACGGCCCGGTCCAGTTTCATGCGCGTGCTGTAGTCCGGCACTCGCCCTCGGTTATCCGGACTGCACACCAGGATGCGAAAACCTCTCTTTTCTGCCACCGACTGCAGCGTGAAGGTTTCAATCCCGACTTTTACTGTATCCTGCCCTTTAATGTAATTCCAGCCCAGGTGATTGAAGAGATTCATAAAATCGAAGCTCTCAATAAGCTGCTTAAACTGCTTTTTACTTACCGCGTTCATTTAATCACCTCATGATTTATTCCTAGAGAACAGATAATTTGGGGAATGGCTTCAATCGATGCCTGTTTTTGATCAACCACACATAATCGGCCTTCGTCTCTCAGTTGGATAAGCATGGCAGCCATTTCCTCGTCCGTAATTCCAAAACGAATACGACGGTTAATAAGCTCACGAGCCGATTCTCTCAAGGGATAATGGAGCAGATCATCCATGGTCCGTTTTAAGGCCGGCACATCAAAAATGGTATCCTTCATATTGAGATAATAACGTTCCAGCATTTTATAGGCCTTGTAGCGTGCTCCCCTTTGGCTTCCCAGCTGTCCTCCTGGAGCAGCAGCTTCCTGTTCGGCTAGTTCTACAGCACGAGCGACCAAATCATGGTGATTTTCCAAACGTTTTAAGGCAGGAGTGTCCAAAGAGCATTCAGCCGCTTTAAGGATACGGAACTGATTCTTTGATATCAATTTACCTGTATCATCCAGCCAGGTTAGTCCTTCAAAGCCGAAGCTATTACGGCTGTAAGTTATAACACCGTTTCTAAACTCACTTTCCTTTTCTCCGGGTTTCGTAGAGTAAACCACGTCAGGTAAGACTGGAATAATCTTCTTGAGAGCGGGATTAGCCATGGTGGCCTGATTCCATATTTCATAGGCCTGGGAGGTCAGATCAACTTCCCCCTCATCATCATCCAGCAAACCAGCTTTTTCATTATAAAGATCGGCTATATTCACCGGATCGCCATCAAAAAAGACTTCATCAGAGCCAATTACCTCAGAATTCTCTGTGATACGTTGGGCCAGGCGATTTCTCAAATTAATTATTCTTTCCAGTCCGTCCTGGGGCAAAAATGAGTAACAGATTATATACGGGGACTTCTGCCCGATACGGTCGACGCGTCCAGCCCTTTGGACAAGGCGTATTAAAGCCCAGGGCAAATCATAGTTGACAATGATATGCCCGTCCTGCAGGTTTTGCCCCTCACTGAGAACATCAGTACTTATTAAGATGCGTAGTTCATTAGGAATGCGTTTCATAATCCCATTACTGACCGGACTGAAGCGACGTGCATATTCACTGGGGTTCTCCACATTTCCAGTTACACAAGCCATATTTCCAATTCCCCGTTTGCTCAGTTGTTCGTAGAGGTAACGGGCTGTGTCGGCAAATTGTGTAAATACAATTATTTTTTCTTCAGCATGCTTGCCTGTGCACAGCTTTTCCAGGGCGTTAAGCTGTTTGTCCTTGGCTGGATCCCAATGTTTGCCGATTTCAATAATTGTCAGTATGGTTTGTATGTCTTCTTCTAGTTGCTGTGCCAATTCAGGTATAAACAGCTTGCTGTCCAGCCAATCAAATTTCTGTTCATCCCTCTGGCAGTGTTGATATACTTCCTTTGCTAATTGCCAGTATTGGCGGCGATCGGTAATAAACGATAAGCTGACCTCGCCATTCCACTGCTCATCTTCCTCCAAAAATTCATCGATGTCAGCCTTCTCCTGCTCTCCAATGGGAAGAGGCAGGCCATTTTGAATAGCATATAAAAAAACGGTATTCCTGAGTACATGACGCGCTAGTGAAATCAAAAAGGAAAAGCCACTGCTTTCTAAACGTTTAAACAAATTGGTACGGCAAAAACCCATCAGGCGCCTGCCTGCCCTGGACAGGTTCGCTATGACACGCTCTTCTTCTTTAGTGAGTTTTTGAGACGATTGGGTATCTATATAATTCCCTAATCCATTTCGGGCCAGATGAAGCCGGTTTATCTTATCTACTACATTTGAGGAATATAGCTTAACATATATATCATCCGGGTCTTTTTCGTCAAAACTGTATTCTACTTTTAGTGGCAGGCGGTTGGGAAAGTAATTCTTGGTTCCATCACTAAACAAAATATAGTATTGTTTTTTGACAGCATCCCAATGGGCATAGTTGCTTTTTATAAACGTGCGGGTTCTTCGAACCATATACATTTTCAATAATTCTTGCCAGTCTTCAATAAATTCGCTTTTCTCAAAAGCTAAGAGAGTATTTGGGTGATACTGATAACGAGCCACAAACTCGGTCGCACCACCCACACTATTAATAAACCGTTCCGGCATAATGCCAATATCCTTGTCTTCTGGGACAAATAAGCGAAGTTGATTAGATATATCCAGATAGCTTTTGTTATATGGTGTAGCGGTTAACAATATCACCTTGCTTTCATTTTTCTCAATGTACTCCTTTATTAAGGCATAGCGTTTGCCCTGACGGTTGCGAAGATTATGGCTCTCGTCAATTATTACTACTCGATAACGGGGCGTTTTTTCTACAAAGTCTGATTTTACTTTGGATATGCTCTGGACTTTGCCCCGCAATTGATAACGGTGTATGTAATGTTCCCACATGGGAGTAAGGTTTTTCGGACAAATAACCAGAGTCTCAGTAAAAAATGTCTCCTCAAACAGTTTGGCTATAGCTGTTGCGGTAAGAGTTTTGCCAAGACCCACCACATCCCCAACCAGGACTCCGCCACGTTTGTCCAAATGCCGGGCGGCTACACTAACAGCACTGGCCTGGAAAGGAAGTAATTCTTCCTGCAGTTTTTTCGGCACTATATAATCATTGATGCCGCTCCGGGCTTCCTGGGAGAGATGGTAAGCCATCTTTAGGTAGATATAATAAGGGGGAACCAGTTTGTCGCTAGCCCAGCTCTCATCCAAGATTTCAATAAGCTCCTTACTAATATCGATACACCAGCGATCATTCCAGCGGTCTTCGAACCAATGGCTGAGTTTTAGAGCAGCATCCTGCTCAAGTACATCCACATTCAGCTCACCTTGCGAAGTTAAACCCGCCATGGTTAAATTGCTGCTTCCCACATAGCCGATCAATGGTGCCAGTGGATCGTTTCGATGCAGCAAGTACAGCTTGGCATGCAGAGGGTACTGAAGGAAGAGTTTTATCTTCACTTTTCCTTTCATTAACTGTTGTTTAAGCTTTTGCAGGCTGCTTTCATCTTCGGCAGTAGGTATGCCAAAAGTAAGCTGCCGCCTGAATGAACGGGCTATTTCTTTTTTGATTTCTAAAGCTTTCGGCGGATCCATCAACCCTTCTTCTTTATAAGCCAGAGCCTGCCGTAATAAATCCTCTTCTGGTCTTTGCATTCCCACTAGAAGTCGGCAGCAGTCCTCGCCGCCACTAAAGTTATCTACCGGCTCCTGAACCAATTTCCATCCTCTGAGATTAAAGTAACCGACACAAAAATCAGCCCGGTAAGAACTGCTCAGGGTTATTAGCAACCCGCTTTTTAAATGATTATCAATGTTATCGTAGATCTTGGGCATTTAATAACATCACATCCTTTTAAACACAATCCATGTCGTTTCAGCCAAACTACCTACCCCACATTCCCCACATTCACTAAGAGATTATAGGTAAACCAGCCGTCCCCGGTAATGAAAAACTGGGGCTTTGCACTGGCGGCGTCGCGCTGTATGCCCACTCCGTCGGAATAGGGCATGAAGGAGACGATTTTGTCCAGGCGCACGCGGAAGGTTTTCTGGCTGCTGGTGAAGTAGATATGCTTATTGGTAACGGCCATAATGCCGGTTCCCATATGAACTCGCTCAGTGGTTTCTACCGGGTGGCCCTTAAAACCGCCGGTGCGAAAATATATGCCTTTGGCTATCCTAAAGCTGAAACCCGAGCTGCCCCCTACATATTTCCGGCGTGTTTTGTCTTCATAGTAATCTACCCGGTCGAAAACCCAGATAAGGGTTTCGGATTTCTGAAAATTGAAGGGCAGTGCTGTATTGATTTGCACCCGTTGTGATATATTGCCTTCCATAACCTCACGCAGCACCGCCCCTTTGACGAACTGGGCGTAAACACCTCGCCGGTCCAAATCATTCTGGGTGAGATTGAAGTGAGCAGCGAATTGGGTGAGATGGTTTTCTTCCTCCCGGCTGAGGCTGCCATCTTCGATGAAGTGGTTCACGGCCTGCTCCCAACCATTTATAATAGCTTCAGCTACCTGCTCATCAGGAATAAAACTATTGGAGGCTATACTGCTCAGCCTGGACCGCAGGCTTTTGACATCACCCTGCCCCCGGGCAGCTTGTTCGGCCAGGTATAGCATCTGTTGCCATCCCTGTTGGTATTTTTCAGCACATTCCCGGTGCTGTTGGCGCAAAAAGCCGGCCGGCTGTCCGCAATACTTGCAGTCGCCCATACCCAACCCTCCTGGTTTTGTACTCTCCAATTCCATATTTCTTATTTAATGCCATTATTCTACAATCGACTCGGTTCTCCTTCGTCATATCTTGGTCCCAGGCGAAGCAAAAAGAACAATGGACAGTGTATATGTACAGAGCCCCAACCGGAGCGGGCAGGCTCGGATGGGGCCCATTGTGAATGCACGGCCGTGGCCAGCACCTGGCTAATCCAGATAATATCCCTGATTCCTCCTGCGGCGGCTGGGCCGGGCTATACGGCCTTCCACGGCATTGGTGTCGTTCATAACCGGGAAAGCGCTGAAATGCAGCACCTGCTCACTATCAATAAGACCTGCCCCGATATAGCTGTCCGTCTGAATCCTGAAATCAGTGCCCAGACCCGGTGATTTGTAAAACACCGGCCTGGCCTGGCAGAGTTGCTGCCACACCTGTTCAGGCTGGGGAGCCTTGTAGCTTGGTTTGTCACCCCTTACCTCCAGGGCTTCCATGGCATAGCTCTTGATCAATTTGCTCCACAACCTGGACAATGCGTCACTGTGGCCCAGGATATCGAGGCAGTTGAAGCTGCCATTGACAAACACCATAACCCCGACCTGCCCGGGCAAGGTTTCCACACCCGCAGTGTACTTTTCCATTTCGGCCTCGTAATCTACAAACATATCATGCATGGCTGCGGTGGCTGAATGCGATCCCATTGCAGCTTGTTTGCGGTCAATCTCCTCCCACACCGCCCTTTGGTCGGAGGCGAAGACTTCGTACATGCGCAGGTTGGCAGTCACTCCGGCAGCCTTTTGGCCGCGCAGGCGGCTGTAACCGAAGACCTCTGAGGAACTGAATGCAGCCGAGGTATGGTGCCAGCGCCCGCGCTCCACGCAGCTCACCGGGATAACTAATTCAACCTGGGCGGCTATCAACAGGGTGGCATTGACCAGGCGGTTCTGTTTGGCTCCCACCAGTTCTTCACCATCTAATATCAACACCGGCTTATCACCTTTGTTTATCACTTTAATCTGGTTGACACTGCCTCCTTCACTGGTTTCCCTGGCTTCCAGGCGTCCCCCCTGCAAGGCCTCATCCAACATCTCGTAATATCTCGGCCCGCTTCCCTGCTCAGCCATAATCGGTATCAGGGTCAGGTTCTCTCTAACCCACGGTTCCCCCAACCGCAGCGTTTCAAAGCGCTTTTTCAGAACTTGTTCCATGGCTTCTGACCTCCTGGTTCTTTTGGTTATTTCAATAATAGATCCCCGTTTGGACAGTAAGTTGTCACCATGAAAATTGTCTTTAGCTGAGATGCCAGATGACCTATTTATTGCTCAAATACCCTGTACAGGGGTACTAACATTTCAACCTGGATGGTATTAGCACCGGCATTTGTCTCATATGCCGCATCTGCTGTCAAGCCTTCTTTGAGCAGGTTGGCCATGCTGCTCCGCATGTAGATCAAACATTTATTCTGCTGAACAGGTCACGATACAGTGTTTTCGCATGAAAACGGAAGCCCCCCGAAAAATCCGGGGGGCTATCCAGTCATTCTATATATTAAGTATTAAGGTAATGCTATTGCTTCAACAACTATAGAGCCTGAAAGAGTCTCCAGCGCAAAGTTTTCATCCGAGGGCATGCTGATTGTTACAGCGATGATGTTCCACATATCCCCCTGTGCATTGATCGGGTTAATATCAAAAGTCAGCGCTTCATCTTGACTAACCCAATCGGCAGTGGCTTTATGACCTGTAACCGGGTGACCTCCTCCGATTGCCTGATTCTGACCGCAGGTTCCAAGGGTAAATTAAATACTCTATAGAAAGTAGTCTATCTTTTATTTCTGTAGCCACAATAGTTTAAGCGGGCTAATATATTATAAACGGCGGGACTGTAGCCGGTTGCCTGCTGTAATTTTAATCATGTTAAGTCCAGATCTTATCGGACATTATAGATATAATTTAATTAATAGGCATTTTCACTTGCTTACTATATTGTAGGGAGATTTATGATGCGGAGAAAAACTTTCATTGTATTGTTTGCGTTATTTATTTGCATAGGATTTGCCAGGCCAGCCTTAGCCGCACCTACCATCAAATTAGACGGTCAGCAGCTTTCTTTTGATATAGAACCCATCATTCAAGATGGTAGAACTTTGGTACCCCTTGAGGCCATTTTTGAAGCTATGGGAGCTGATGTTGCCTGGGATGCCTCTACACTCACGGCAACAGGAACAAAAGGAAATATTACAGTTAAATTGACGATTGGCTCAACAGAACCTACCGTCAACGGTATTTCCCATACACTGGATGTGCCCGGCAAAATGGCTGATGGGAATCCTCTGGCTCCATTGCGTTTTGTTTGTGAAGCTTTTGGCGGAATTGTGGAATGGGAGGACGCCACGCAGACAATTCATATCATCTCATCCGGCAATGTTATTCCAAAATCACCGATTGTAAAGCCATCAGGTGCAGCACCCACTTTCTCTGGCTACGTAGGCGATAGTAACTCGTATAAATACCATCGCCCTGGCTGCCAGTATGTCTCTCAGATAACACCAGCGGATGTGGTGGTATCTTTTAATAACCAAAAAGAGGCTGAAGCAGCGGGATATGAACCCTGTAGCTGGTGCAATTAACTTGTGCCGGTAAAGAGCACCCGGCTTTTATTATCGAATTGATCCACCCCATGGGACAATGAGACGGTTTGCAGTGATTTGTAGAATTCTTTCTTGACCATACCAGCTTTCACTTGATTGTTGTGGAATGTAACCAACAGTAGCTAAAAAGTTTTGCTCATCCTGCATCGGCTCACTTTTAAAGCGATCTAGAAAAACATAGCTTACTCTACTGTTTTTCAAATTATAAAAAGAGACATAGCGAACCGCTCTTATGCCTCTGGTGATCAGATGCCTAATCTGGCCTTTTCCAATAACACTATATGAGAAGCTGTCTCTGTGTTTAGGCCTGAGTTCGTAAGATCTCACTTAACCGCCGGGCATACTCTTCTCCGTCTGCCCCATCTGAAATCAGCTCAATGTCCTCCGGCGCGGAAGCCCCGAGACCCAATTCGATCGCTCTTGAAATTTGTTCCTGCTGAAAAATCGGGGTCTTCATAATCGCATCATTGCTCCCCAGGTCTTTCAGAATTGCTAGCCCTACGGCATCAAGGGCTACTCTGTCTCTGGACAGCAGCATCACATTGGCCTTTTTCCTTGT
>LFRM01224061.1_pt1 | contig 29566 bp, 23 predicted proteins | sample 618341 | NCBI WGS metagenome assembly LFRM01 (sample SAMN03654438, study PRJNA283298) | anaerobic digester metagenome | isolation source: pool of bioreactors CSTR01a, CSTR02a, and CSTR03a thermophilic anaerobic... | place: Denmark: Kgs. Lyngby | collected 2014-05-21 | reverse complement strand
AACCCCATTTCCTCCAACAAGTACTGGTGCATCACCCAGTAGTACCCGGCCCGGCAGGGCCCAATGCCCCCGGAGGTAATAACTGCTTCGGCCCCCATGCGGGCTACCTCAATATAGGTCCCCATAAGTATCTTGAAAGGAATACAGGCAAATTCCGGAGCATAGCGCACCCCTAAATCCAGGGTATGATTGCTGGGTTCAGGGGGCACAATGCATTCATGGCCAAGGTTTTCCACCAGCCATTTGAAAGCTATATATGAATACCCCATGCGGGGGAAACTGATCTTCATCTTCCTCTCCTCTGATAACGCAACATGTCGAGAAAAGCCTCAACTCTTGTCCTGACCCCGGCCTCGCCAGTATGCTCGTCAACCGCTATGGCCAGATAGGGTATGGTGCTGTGGCGCTTCACCTGAATTTCCAGGAGTCGGTCCACCATGGAGTCAGGCCCACAGGCAAAAGCGGTGACATGAATCATCCCGTTTATCTCCGGTTTTTTCATGAAATACATGCCGCCATAAACAGCCCGGTTGGAAAAGTACCAGAACAAGGACTTGGGCAGGCCCTTGGCTTCCCGGTTAAGAACCCGATCGGGCAGCATATCCTGGGTTACGATATTTACCCCTTCCTGCTGCAATATCTTTAACAGCCCGGCATTGATATAAGGGTCATAAATCACGTAGGGATATCCCACCACCGCGATTGTAAGGTCATGGCCAAAAGCAGGCCTGGCGCAAGCCCGGTTACCATTCAAAACCGCTTCTAAAGCATCAGGCACCAGAACCCCCTGCCGGCACAGGCTCTGAAAATCGCGCTGCGCGGTCTGTGCCAGGCGTAAGGCCCGCTTTATTTCGGCCTGATCATGCCCCAGCTTACGCCCTACCTCACAGGCTGCATCCCAAAGCCCGGTGCGGGGCTGTTTCAAATCTATGCGCACATCGATCAACGGTGGAAGGGGATCTAAAGCCAGGCGAACCATATCCGGCAAGCCCAGAAATTTAGGACAAAAGGTTTCAGTGCCAAAGTCGCCGTGTTTGCGCACACTGACCAAACGGGGGCAAAATAGCATATCACATCGCTGTGCCAGGTAAGCAGCATGTCCGTGATACAGTTTGATTGGTATGCAAGCGTCATTAACTGCCTCTTTGACCCCTCGATCCAAAATAGCCTTGCTGGTCGGGGGGGATTCGACTACCTCATGACCCAATTCGGTGATAAAGGTCTTCCACAGTGGCAGGTAGAAAAAGTAAGCCAAACTGCGCGGTATCCCCACTTTATACAATGCAAAATCCTCCACTGCAGCGATTAAATCTTAACCCTGATGTCTCCCATTCTTTTCGTAAAACGAATCCTATCATAATATTCTACCAAAGGCAGGGCGTACTTTCGAGAGGTATTGAACAAGTCTCTGGCTGCCGCCAGGGTCAGTTCTTTGTGATGGTTAAAGTACTCCTGCAGAATCTGCTTGCCGGCCTCAATGGCCTGAGCGGAAAATACCATGTCCTGACTGATTTTTATCAGCTGGCCGCTTTCTAAAAGATACGCTGCCAGCTCATTAAAGATGCTGTCCTCAACCTGTAAAGCCGATTTTATCTCTTTCAAGGAAGGCGGGCTAAACCGGTCTTTTTCCACAGCCATCATAATTTGCTCTATCATTTTCTGCTCGTCAGCACCAGGCCTGGGCTGATGCTGCGGCAAAGCCAGATTGTTCTGTACCGACACCAGGACCCCTTGTTCCTCCAGGTATTTGACAATCACATTAAAGCGCCGCGCGTTGATTTTGGGGAAAAAGCGACTGCGCAGGTCCTCCCGCGAATAGCCTGCGCGCAGCGGGTAGTCCTGATGGTATTTCGCAAGCCAGGCCCGAATCTGCTCACGGATCAGGTTCAATCCCTTCTGGCTTATATAATCACCGTTTTTAAGGTCTTCAACCTTGCCATCATCTTGCAGTTGCTTTAATTCGGCTGAAACTGCGGATGCATCGCTCCCCGTCAGTTTGACCAAATCCGGCAGGGTGAGGATCTCTTCCGGCTTGTTTTCCAATTCCAAAAGAATGCGCTCGTAGAGCGTGCCTTCCTCTTTCTTGCTCAATTCCTCCAGCACATCCTCCCTGAAGCGCTTTTGTTTGGGCGCTCGCGGGTCGATCACCACTCCGCCGCCAATGGTGGTCACCGGGGAATAATAGCGTATCACGAAGCGATCCCCCTGATAAGCGACCACCGGTTTCTCCATAACCAGCTGTACCAGGGCTTCCTCACCGGCGTTGAGCTGATCGCGGTCCAGCAAAACCACTCGGCCCATGGTTTCGTCAGTGCCCAGGTGAAAGCGTATCCGGTTCCAGTTGGACAGGCTGCGCTTGCTGGATTTAAGCAGTCTGAGGCGGGCATCGATGCGGTAGCTCGGGGCTAAAACCCCGGGAGTGGCCAACAGGTCACCACGCCTTACTTCAGCCAGCTCTATGCCCTGCAGGTTGACCGCCACCCTTTGCCCGGCGTATGCAGTATTGACCTTATCATTATGCACATGAAGGTTGCGCACCTTGACCTGAAGCCCGCCGGGCATCAATTCCAGGGTATCTCCGCTGTTAATCTTCCCCGACCACAGGGTGCCGGTAACTACAGTGCCAAAACCGGCAATGGTAAACACCCGGTCAATGGGCAGGCGGGCATAGCCCTCAGCGCTTCTTTCCTGTACCTGTTGGGCGATGTTTTCAATAGCTGCCAGAAGATCTGGAATTCCTTCCCCGGTCACCGCCGAAACCGCCATCAAAGGTGCTCCATCCAGGATGGTGCCTTTGAGGTATTCGCTGATTTCCTCCTCCATCAGCAGCATCCATTCCTCATCGACCAGATCCTTTTTGGTAATTACTACCAATCCCTTATCGACCCCCAGGAGCTCGATGATGTCCATATGCTCCCGGGTCTGCGGCATTACGCCTTCATCGGCGGCAATGGTCAACAACACCATATCTATGCCGAAAGCACCCGCCAGCATGTGGCGAATAAAGCGCTCATGGCCGGGGACGTCCACAATGGCGGCTTTTTGCCCGCCGGGCAGCTTAAAGGGAGCAAATCCCAGATCAATTGAAATGCCGCGCTGCTTCTCTTCTTTGAGACGGTCGGTATCAACCCCGGTCAGGGCTTTCACCAGCGTAGTCTTGCCATGGTCTATATGTCCGGCGGTGCCGATTATAAATCGCTTCATACTATCTCTCCTCCGGGCCTTCAGGGATGCTGTTTTTAATCTCACCGGCGAGGCTGTCCAGAGCGTTTCCTATTAGCCTGACAACCTGCTGTACATCACCGTTAGCAAGGGTGCGCACGCTGATCAAGAGGCAATTGTCCTGTATCCTGGCCAACAAGGCTGGACGAGACTGGCGCAGTATTCGGGCTATGGCCTCGAGCCGCCCTTTAAAGGCTATTTCCACCCCAAACCCGGGCAGGCTGTGTATAGGATAAGCACCGCCGCCGACCCGATCCTCGAGTGCGGTGGAGGCAATGCTTGCTACCAGAGGGTGTTCCCCAATTGCTGCCTTAAGCTCTTCGCACAGGCTGCGGCTCCTTTGCTCCAATACCTCACTGGCAGTGGTGAGCATCTGCAAAGCGGGGATGGTTTCTTGTGGCCGGGCCGATAAATAGGCCTTAAGTGTGCCTTCCAATGCGGCAATGGTAAGCTTATCCACCCTTAAAGCACGCAATAGCTGGTTTTTTTTCATAGCGTCGATATAGACCTTTTTCCCCACGATAATCCCTGCCTGTGGCCCGCCCAAAAGCTTATCGCCGCTGAAGGTAACTATGTCTACCCCGGCCTCAATCGATTGCTGTACGGTAGGCTCCCCTTTCAGTCCCCAGGGACTCAGATCCACCAGCACCCCGCTGCCCAAATCGTGCATTACCGGCAATCCGGCCTGCCTGCCCACCGTCACCAGCTCTTTTAGGCTCACTTCACGGGTAAAGCCTACTATTCTGTAATTGGAGGTGTGGGCGCTGAACAGCAGGGCGGTTTGAGGACCGATAGCCTCTGCTATATCAGAGGGGTAGGTTTTATTGGTGGTTCCCACTTCAACCAAAATGGCTCCTGAAGCCTTCATTACCTCAGGGATGCGAAAAGCCCCGCCGATTTCAACCAACTGGCCCCGGGAGACAATCACTTCACGACCTTTGGCTATGGTATTTAAACCCAGCAGTACTGCGGCAGCGTTGTTATTTACCACCAGAGCCGCTTCAGCACCGGTAAGGGCAGCCAGCAGTTCTTCCAGGTGGCGATAGCGCGAACCCCGCTCTCCACTGTCAAGATCCAATTCCAAATTGGTATATCCGGCTGCCAGCCCCTGTATTTCCTGCAGTGCGGCCGTACTTAGCGGAGCCCTGCCCAGATTGGTGTGCAACACCACTCCGGTGCCATTTATCACCTCCTGCAAAGTGCCTGCAGTAAGTGCGGTGATGCGGCTTCTAGTGTGCCTGGCAGCCTCTTCTAACAGGGTGGCTTTAGGGATGGTCTGAGGCTTTGCCAGCAACTGGGCACGCAACTGCGCTACTACCTCGCGAGCCACAGCAACTACCATGTCCCGCCTCACTCGGGTCATTAAGCCTGCAACCTCTGGGTGTTTTAATATATCGTCCATATGGGGGATATTCCTCAAATGCTCCATAGCTGCTAACACTCCCGGTGCCGAAAGTTTTTTATATTATAGTATATTTCCGCAATGATGTCTTTTCCGCTCCAATACAAGACCATAAGCAGTATGCTCAGGCCCAGAACCCCGAAAGCTGGATAAATGTGCCCCACCAGAGCGGTGAAGCTCCGTGTCGATACCGGCAAAGCCAGGGTCAAACAGCCCAACAGGCACACATTATAGCGAACCCCGATCAGATGGGCTACTCGCTGGGTGATTCCATAGGCGTTGGCTATGGCGGTAGTGATGATCCCCACCCACAAGACCAGGCTGTACACCAGCTTGGTAAGCGGCGATATCTGCCCGGCGACATACAGCATAGGCACTTGATAATGGAGCACTACGGGCAAATGCCTGTTTAGGGCTATAATCATCATCAACACCAGGGCCCCTAAGAGCACCCCGCCGCTAACCGCCCCGATAATGCTGTCTTTGACCCTGGTCAAGGATTGATACTCAACCAACACCACCATGGCCAGGGCAAAATTATAGGCGACATATAAAAATGCGGCTAACAACCAGTCAAATCTGATCGAGGAGTGAACAAATGCCGCCATTACATCCGGATGGACCGGCTGCACATAAAAAGCGGCATAAGCGCTTATGATCAACAAGAGCATTATTTTGGTCGGCACCAGAATGTTATAGGAGTAAACCAGCCCGCGTTTGCCCGCCAAAAGGGCCAACAGAACGGTCAGGTAGGCCGCTGCAATACCCAGGCTCTTGGGCAGATGCAGGTGCTCATGGAATACCGCGCCACTGGCTGATAACATAGTGCTGATGCCCAGGAACAAAAAACAGGCTAAGCCCAGGTCAATCAGGCGGCTGATTGCGCTGCCCCCCATTATAGACAAAAGGTCCTGGTAATTCGAAACCCTGTAACGGTGAGCCAGTGCCATCAACTGCCCGCCGCACCAGGCAAATAAAAACAGGCTGAAGCAAGCCCCGATAATTCCTGCATACCCATAGCGCACGAAAAACTGCATTATTTCTTGCCCGGAAGCAAAACCAGCCCCGATCACCGCCCCCAGATAACCCCATACCATTATAACCGCCTGCCGGATAGGAAAGCCCTCCCCTCGGGTTGATTGTTACATTAATATTCCAACCCCGGGCCAATCAAGCATAAAAATAATGGCAGTGGCCAGAATATGTATAAAACCGATTATAAGGGGGCCGTGTCTTGCAGCTGCAGATTAATCCGGTCGCGGTGGAACCGGTTTCTTTTCATTATGATGATCCATGCTGTTTCAAGCGCATTTATCAGTCGGTTTATAACCACTTGGTGGAAAATGATCCCCAGGCCGAGCGCGAGCCGGTCTATGTCTGTATCGGCACGGATCGGGCCACCGGTGACTGCCTGGGGCCTTTAGTAGGCAGCCGCTTAAAAAGCCTGGTGCCATTCGCGCAAATATTTGGAACCCTGGAAGAACCGGCTCATGCGGTTAACCTGGCCGAGATCCTGGATACCATCAAAACCAGCATTCCGCAGGCATTGATTATAGCTATAGATGCTTGTCTGGGGAAAGCGGATCGTATCGGGTTTATAAATGTCAAGAAAGGCAGTTTGCAGCCGGGAACCGCTCTTAACAAAAAGCTTCCTGCAGTAGGGGATTTTCATGTTTCAGGGGTGGTTAATGTGGGAGGGGTTTTGGACCATCTGGTTTTACAGAACACTCGTTTATATGTGGTCTACCGCATGGCGGAATTGATAGCTGAAGGCCTGACCGTGGCCCATTTGCAATACCTGCGACGGCGTGAGAGAACTGCGATTAGAGGCCCCTTCCCGGGGGAAAGGCCTTAATTCGGCCTTGCAGGCTTTAGCCGTGTTGCTATTTGGTCCTGAGGCTACTGTAGTTGCAGTAAATACCCTCAATGATCTCGCCATCTTCTACACTGCTGAAATCCTCATAAAACTGGCTGACGGCATACATGCGCTGCGGTATGTATAAGGCCAGAATGTCATCGGCTGCTTTGTTCAAAGCCGGGTAGGCATTCTGTGAGCAAAGCGGTACGGCAATGCGAATCTCGCTTACCCCCTGCCTTTTCAGATAAAGGATGGCCGCTTTAACGGTAAAACCCGTAACAATGCCGTCATCCACCAGCAGGATCCGCAATCCTTCCAGATGAATAGCCTTTCTCTGACTGCGGAACAAATCCAGTTGCCGGTTTATCTCTTTTTGTACCGACTGGGCCATGCGCTTAATGGCATCCTTTTGCTCCTCCCACAGGTGATTCAGGCGTTCATGCACCAGTATTTCGCCATCAGGGGTCACTGCCCCGACGGCATACTCCGGCAGGCTGGGAGAGCCTATTTTCTTGGCCAGTATTACATCAAGCGGGCAGTTGAATTGCCTGGCTATCTCCCTGGCGATAATCACCCCTCCGCGAGGAATTCCCAGGACAATATCAAACTTCCAGCCTTTTTCCCGTAGGGCTTTGGCCAATAAATGGCCTGCTTCTTGCCGGTTCTTAAACAAGCCTACCCTCTCCTCTGCAAGCGGTGGGATCATCGGAGATCATTGTCTTTTAGCCTTATTTAGGCCGGGGATATGATTTATCTCAGCTAAACCTTAACTATGACCTGCCACTCCCTGAGGCAGCTGTTATGCGCAGGTGCTGAACTGTCATCAGCAATGGTAGCAAATATTCTCCTGCTTTCTCGCCCGGCTGCTCTGCCTGCAAAAATGTTTCACGTGAAACATTTTTATATACCGAGCAACTCCAGTATCCTCTGCAAGTCGTCTTCTCCATAGTAACTTATCTGTATTTTGCCCCCGCGAGGGCCCGGATATATTTCCACCCGGGTGCTGAACTGCTGCTGCAGGCGCTCTTCCAAATCAATTATCTCGGCGGGTTTTGCCGGCTTTGCGACTGCGCTTTTCTTGCCCTGCTTCCTGCCCGGGCGACCTTTGGCTTCAGCCTGCCGTACCGATAGCTTGTTTTTTATGATTTCCCCGGCTCGCAGCAGTTGAGATCTGGCATCCGGTAAGGTCAACAAGGTGCGGGCATGGCCGGCGGTCAATTGACCGGCCTCGATCATCTGCAGTATTTCCTGCGGCAGCGATAGTATGCGCATGGTATTGGCCACATGGGCCCGGCTTTTACCCACAATGGCAGCTACTTTTTCCTGAGTATAACCGTACTTATCCATCAGGTGGCGGTAAGCCCTGGCTTCCTCAACCGCATTCAAGTCCTCGCGCTGTATATTCTCGACCAGCGATATTTCAGCCGCTTGGTGATCCGCTATGTCCTTGATTACGACCGGCAGCATTTCCAGCCCGGCCAACCGGGCAGCTCTGAAGCGGCGTTCGCCGGCGATTATCTCATACTGGTTGCCTTTAGGACGCACCAGCAGGGGCTGTAAAAGGCCTTGAGATTTGATCGACTCAGCCAGTTCCTGCAAAGTGTCCTCGTCGAACCTGGTTCGCGGCTGCCCCTGCCGGGGCACAAGCTGTTCGATCTCAAGGTTGACAATTTGTGGGCTTTCCAGTCCCATCAAATTGGTAGTGGACAGCAAAGCATCCAGCCCTCTGCCCAAACCGCGTTCCTTCTTAGCCACGCCTGAGCACCTCCTGAGCAAATTCCTTGTATATCTCGGCCCCCCTGGATCTGGGATCATAGATTATAACCGGCTTGCCGTGGCTGGGAGCCTCACTTAAGCGCACATTGCGGGGAATAATGGTACTGTATACCTGTTTGCGAAAATGCTTCTTCACCTCGTCAACCACCTGTATGGAAAGGTTGGTTCTGCCGTCAAACATGGTAAAAACTATGCCCTCTATCTGCAGGGCAGGATTGAGGCGACGTTTGACCAGCAGCACAGTATCCACCAGCTGGCTCAGCCCTTCGAGGGCATAATATTCACACTGCAGCGGGATTATCACCGAATCACTGGCTACCAGGGCGTTGATGGTCAACAATCCCAGTGACGGAGGGCAATCAAATAATACATAGTGGTAGTTGTCGCTTATCTGGTCAATAGCGTTTTTAAGCAGGAATTCGCGGTTTTCCAACCCGGCCATTTCAACCTCAGCCCCTGCCAGCTGAATGGTGGCCGGTATCAAATCAAGGTTCTCCACCCGGGTGGTGGTGATGAATTCGGTCACCGGCCGCTGGTCCACCAGCATATTATACAGGCATTCTTTAAGCCTGCGCCTCTCGATGCCCAGTCCGCTGCTGGCATTGCCCTGGGGATCACAATCCACCAACAGCACTTTATAGCCCTCCAGAGCCAGACAGGCAGCCAGGTTAACGGCGGTAGTGGTTTTGCCTACCCCACCCTTCTGATTGGCTAAGGCCATCTTCTTCACCGGGCCTTTAGCAATGACCTGCTTTTTTTCCCGTGGTTTAATCACTCTGCGTAACCATGCCATATATCCTGATACTTCCTCAGTTTGTCCTTTTCTGGTCTTATTATAGCAAAAAGGTACTGCCATGTGTTTTGGTTAGTATTTAAGCACACAAAAAAAGGCGGCTTACCCGCCCTGAAAGCCGCTAAAATCCGCCGCTCATACGCCGCGGTTGGCGCACTTTGGCAATGCGTATATTGATCCTGTACTCATCATCATTGTCTTCTTCATCAATTCTTATATCCACCCCTACCTGCCGGGCCCGCCTCACCGTTTCTTTGATGGTATTGATGAAGATGCGGGCATCGCGTATGATGATGGAAACCTGCTGTTGCCCCGGTTTGCCCTCACTTTCTCGGGGCATGTTGTTTTTGCTCAGTTCCTCCACCAATTTTTCGGTTTCTTTCACCGTCAGATCCTTTTCGTATATCTGCTTGATAGCCGCAATCTGCAGATCAGCGCTGTTAAGTTTCAAAAGTGCCCTGGCGTGGCGCTCGCTTATCATATCGGGCACTATCAAGCTCTGTACTTCCAGGGGAAGTTTTAACAACCTGAGCTTGTTGGCAATGGCTGACTGACTTTTGCCTATTTTGCGGGCCAGATCCTCTTGAGTCATATTGAAATTATTGATTAACAGGCTGTAGGCATTGGCCTCTTCAAAATAGTTCAGTTGGCGCCGCTGAATGTTTTCAATTAATGATACTGCAGCAGCGTTCTGATCGTTCATATCCTGCACAATGGCTGCAATGCGCTCCATCCCCAATAGCAGGCAGGCGCGATAGCGCCGTTCACCGGCAATTATCTGATACTTGCCTTCAACCAGGCGCACCACAATGGGCTGAATCAGCCCGTAGGCTCTGATCGACTGAGCCAGTTTGAATAATTCCTCCTCATCAAACTGCTGCCGGGGCTGGTATGGATTAGGCTTGATAAGCTCAACCGGGATCTGTTCGACTACTTTCCGCTGCCCTTTGCCGGTCATCTTCTCCCAGGCCTTAAACAATTTATGACCTCCTTCTATAAGGGGCGCTTAGCGGGTATTCCGGGACGACGCGGGTAGCGCTTTGGGGTGGGCATGGTTTTTTCAACCACCAGCAGAACGCGGTCGCGTTCCGCCAGCAAGTTGTAATGGTGTTTTTTCACCACGGCTCCTCCGAGAATTTGCAGGGCCTGCTGCGCAGCATCCAATTCCTGCTGATAGTTGCGCCCTTTCCAAAATATCGCCTGCCCTCCCACTGCCAGGAGGGGTAAGGCCAACTCCAAGAGGACATTCAAGGCTGCTACCGCACGACTGGTGCACAACTGGAACTGCTCGCGAAAACCCTGCTGCTGTCCCAATACCTCGGCGCGTTCGTTGGCTACAATCACATTCGCCAATGCCAGCTCAGCTGCCACTTTGCTTAAAAACCGCGCTTTTTTGCGGTCTGATTCCACCAGGGTTACTTTGCAATCCGGGCGGCTGATGGACAGTATCAGGCCGGGGAACCCGGCTCCGCTGCCAATATCTACCAAATTCTGGCCTGATATGTCGATGAACTGATTTGCCTCCAGGCTGTCCTGCACATGTTTACATATTTCTTCCGCCAGGCTTTTACGGCTAACCAGATTCTGCTTCTTATTCTCTTCTTCTAACATTTCCAAGTATTTACTTATTTTATATTCCATATTCGCTCAGGATTTCCTTCTAGCTTTTTCCAGATTTATCAGCAGCACGTTGATATCCGCCGGGTTTACCCCGGAAATGCGGGAAGCCTGGCCGATGGAGCGCGGCCTGATAGCCTGGAGCTTTTGCAGGGCTTCATTAGACAGCCCCTGCACCTGGTGGTAGTCAATATCCTCAGGAATCCTGCGTTCTTCAAGTTTCTCGAATCTTTTCACCTGTTCCTGCTGCTTTTTAATGTATCCCTCATACTTGCACTGTATCTCCAGCTGCTCCAGAATATCCGCAGGAGCCTCATCCAGCCAGCCGCATGCTGCCAGCTGCTCAATTTCAATCTCCGGGCGGCGCAGCAATTCCCATAAGGAGATGCGGTCCTTTAGTGGGGCGCTGTTATGTTGGGCCAAAAAGCTTGCCATTTCGGCATCTCCAGGGGTGAATGTGGTCTCTTTAAGCTGCTGCTTGGCTGCGCTGAGCCGTTCCAGCTTGCGGTTAAAAGCCTCCCAGCGCGTATCATCCACCAGGCCTATTTCCCGACCAATAGCGGTGAGACGCAGATCAGCATTATCCTGCCTCAGCAACAGGCGATATTCTGCGCGTGAGGTCAGCAGGCGATAGGGCTCATCATTTTCCTTATTAACCAGATCATCTATCAATACCCCCAGATAAGCCTCACTGCGCTTCAAAATCAGGGGATCGCGGCCTTGAACCTTAAGGGCGGCGTTGATGCCGGCTATAAGCCCCTGCCCGGCAGCCTCTTCATAGCCTGAAGTGCCGTTTATTTGTCCGGCGGTGAAAAGCCCGGGTATAGCCTGGGTCTCCAGGGTCAGCTGCAATTGTGACGGAATCACATAATCGTACTCAATAGCATATCCGGTGCGCATCATGTGCACATTCTCCAGACCCGGTATGCTCCGCAGTACCTGCAGCTGCACATCCTCAGGCAGGCTGGTATTAAGCCCCTGTACATACATTTCATCAGTATAGCGACCCTCCGGTTCGATGAACAGCTGATGCGATGATTTGTGGGCGAACCTGACCACTTTATCCTCAAACGAGGGGCAATAGCGCGGGCCCCGGCCTTTGATTACCCCGGTAAACATAGGCGCCCGGTGGATATTGTCCATGACGATCTGGTGAGTCAGCGGGGTGCTGTGGGTCAGCCAGCAGGATATCTGCTCCCGCGGTTTTAAGGGCGAAATATAGGAAAAACGCAAGGGGCGTTCATCCCCGGGCTGTTCAATCATTTTGGAAAAATCTACTGAGCGCCGGTTTATGCGCGGCGGGGTGCCGGTTTTAAACCTGCCCAGGGTCAGTCCCAGGTCCATCAGGCTTTGCGACAGTTTCATAGCTGGCACCTGATTGTTGGGACCGCCATCATATATGACATCACCTATGATAATACGCCCTTTCAGGTAAGTCCCCGAGGTCACCACCACCGCTTTGCAGAGGAATCTGGCCCCGGTTTTGGTGATAACTGCTGAAACCCCGTTTTGATCAGCCTCGATCTTTTCCACTTCCGCCATCAACAGATTGAGATTCGGCTGCCGCAAAAGGGTATCCACCATAGCCAGGTGGTACTGGTGCTTATCGGCCTGCGCGCGCAAGGCTTGCACTGCCGGTCCTTTACCGGTATTGATCATACGCATCTGAATGCTGGCTTTGTCCGTATTTATCGCCATTTCTCCGCCCAGGGCATCTATTTCCCTGACTACCTGAGCCTTGGCCGGTCCGCCCACAGATGGGTTGCAGGGCATCAGAGCGATATGCTCGATGCTCAAAGTTGTCAAAAGGGTGCGGCATCCCATGCGCGCCGCAGCCAATGCCGCCTCGCAGCCTGCATGCCCGGCACCGATCACTACAATATCGTATTCACCTGCATCGTAAATCATGGCTATCCCCCAATAAATGAATAAGATTTATTTTCCGATGCAAAAATCCCTGAATATGCGTTCCATGGCCTCCGCTTTCAGGCTCCTGCCGGTCAACTCACCCATTACCTCTATTACTTCGTTAATCTCTACCGCCAGGCAGTCCAGCGATACCAGGCCTAACATCTCCGTAATCGGCCCGATCTGTTCCATACAGCGCTGCAAAATCTGCTGCTGCCTGGTGCTGAGAAGCATTTCCAAATCGCCTGGCTCGCCCTGACCGGCCAAAAGCATGGCTTCAACTATATCCTCCAATTCACTTAAGCCCTTTTCTTCGCGCACCGAACCAACTATTACCGGTATGCCAGGAAACAGCCTCTCTATCTGCGCAGTATCGATCTGTTTTTCCAAGAGATCATCTTTATTGATAAAAATAATGGTTTTGGCCGGGTTCAGGCTCTGGTAGATCTCTTTGTCCTCCTCAGTTATACCGGAGGTTATATCCAGGAGGAATATGGCCAGTTCAGCTTCACTGATAGCCTGCTGGGCCATCTTGATGCCAATGGCCTCCACCCTGTCCTCGGTACGGCGTATCCCTGCAGTATCGATCAGGCGAACCGGAATGCCTTTGATATTCACATATTCTTCTATGATATCACGGGTAGTCCCCGGTATTTCAGTGACAATGGCCCGCTCCCAACCGCTCAGCCAATTGAGCAGGCTGGATTTGCCGACATTGGGCTTGCCGCAAATAACCACTTTAGCGCCGCTGCGGTAAATTTCGGCCCTTTTCCCCGCTGCCAGCAGTCTGGCCAGTTCATCCCGCACTTCGCTCAACAAGCCCGCAATTTCCTGGTAATCAGGCTCGCCGACATCTTCGGGAAAGTCAATGCTGGCTTCTATAAGCGCTGTGACCTGTATCAAACGGTCTTCCAGGCGGTGCACATACTGGCTGTTATATCCTGTAAGCTGCTTCATAGCCAGATTTAGGGCTTTCTTGCTCCGGGCGCGGATAATCTCAATCACCGCTTCGGCCTGACTGGCATCCAGCCTCCCGTTGAGGTAAGCCCGCTGGGTGAATTCTCCCGGTAATGCCTCTCTGACCCCTAAAGTGAGCACTCGTTCCAGGCATTGCCGGGCAGCCAGCACACCCCCATGGCAATGTATCTCCACCGTGTCTTCGGCGGTATAGCTGTGCGGCTTGCGCATGATGGCCAGCAAGCATTCATCGATCGGCTGGTCCTTATCATCCACAATCCAGCCCAGTATCATCTGATATCCCTTGAGCTGGCTGACAATCCGTCCTTTTTGCCGGGGCTTAAAAATGGCCTCCACTTTATTAATGGCATCACTGCCGCTGACTCTGATTATGGCAATGCCGCCTTCACCAGGCGGGGTGGAAATGGCCGCTATGGTATCCTCTAGCATGATCACAAAACCTCTTCAAACCCGGTTTCCCATGACTATAAATATCTTACCAGATTAATTTATGCTTTACACAAGGCTGGTTTACAGGCAGATAACACCCGAAAAAACAGCTTCAAACAAATAAAAAGGCATTAAAAAAGGCCCTTTTATCAGGGCCTTTTATACTTACCTTTTAAGGGAAATCACTACTTTGCGGTTGGGCTCATCACCGGTCGAATATGTGGTTACCTGCGGATCGCCCTGCAAAGCAGTATGCACAATCCTTCTCTCCTGTGAATTCATCGGTCTCATCACCACGTTTTTCTTGGTATTTTTCACCTTATCTGATAAGCGCAAGGCCAGGTTATGCAAAGACTGTTCTTTCTTTTTACGGTAGTCTTCAACATCCAGGATAATACGCACCTTTTCCTCCCGGTTGCGGTTATAAATGAGACCTACCAAGAACTGCAGGGCATTTAAGGTTTCACCTTTTCTACCTATTAACAACCCAACATCCTTGCCGGCAATATTGATCCGTATGCGGTCATCCTCCATTTCGACCTTATCGATGCGGTATGCCAGCCCCATGCGATCCAACAAATCCTCTAAAACCTTGCGTACATCTTCTCCCGGTTTCTCTCGTTTAGATACCCTGACCACTGCGGGCTTTTTACCCACAAATCCCAAAATACCCCTGGTAGGCTCTTCGATAACCTCAACCACCACATCATCGATTTCGCAGCCCAATTCATCCAGAGCCGCTTTGATGGCTTCATCAACGTTTTTTCCTCTTTTTTCGACTACTTGCTCTTCCATGAGTGTTCTTGCCTCCTTTGTCCCTCCCTGCTGTCGGTTCTTTTTTTAACTCGGAAGCCGGCTCATCATCCATCACGGACTCATTTGCACTGGCTTCTGCAGGCTCTGCAATTTTAGCCGCAACGGTCATTCCTGTTCCATCAACCATTTTTGCCTGTTTATGGCTGTAGTTTACCAACAGCTGCTGAAGTATTCCCAAGATGTTGAAGGTGACCCAGTACAGTGCCAAACCCGCAGGAACACTGGCTGCTATCCACGCCATCATCAGGGGCATCATATACATCATTGACTTCTGGGTGGGATCATCTGCATTTACTACAGTAACCCTTTGCTGCAGGTAGGTAGTCGCAGCGGAGAGCAAAGCCAATATGTACAGCGGATCCCTCTGGCCTATATTAGCAATCCAGAAGAATGCAGCATGAGCAGGTTCCGCAAACTGGAGATGCAACAAGGATTGATAGAAGGCTATAAATATTGGCATTTGCAGGAGCAAAGGCAGACATCCAGCCAGGGGGTTGACCCCAGATTCTTTGTATAATTCAGCCAGCTTTCTCTGCATGACCTCAGGTTCATCTTTGTATCTTTCCTGAATCTGCTTCATGCGGGGCTGTATTTCTTGCATACCCCGCATCGATTTCAACTGCTTCTGATTGATGGGGAAAAGTAGAAGCTTGATCAATATGGTCATCAAGATAATCGCCAGGGCATAACTGGGAACCCCTAAACTAACCGTGATACCATATAGGAATTGAATCACGTTAGTAAACCATTGCACAAAGGTTTGCCACAAACTGAGCCCTGCATATGCGGCTATTCCGCCAGCAGGTTCCACCTCCTTAAGAGCGAAACTCGTGAAACTGGTGCCCATGCCACAGGTACTAAGGCAGGGGATCATAACCCCCTGGATGAAAGGGATGGCACCGGCATATTCTCTTTACTGACAACCATCCTCCTTTTAATACCCCGTACTTTTCAACTGCTTGCATCGCGTAACTGGAACAGGAAGGATAAAAACGACAGGCAGGAAGCCTGAATATGCTAGTCTTTTGGTAAAATCCAATAATGGTCAAGATCACTTTTTTCAACATATCTTTAACATAACTCGGCTTTCTTCAGTGTATACCACAGGTCTTCGCGCAATTCTTCACTGCTGCTCTGAATGATGCTTGGTCGCGCACTGATTACAATATCAAAGGTCCCTTTTAGGCCGGGCATAATCTCGCGCCACAGGCCCCTGAGCCGTCTTTTGACCCGGTTGCGCACTACTGCTTTGCCCACTTTTTTGCTGACCACAAAACCTACCCGATTGCTGGCTGTTTCACCGGGTCGATAATATACGATAATGAAGCGGCCACCTAACCTTTTGCCTGATTTATAAATACTGCTGAAATCTCGCCCCTGTGTTATACGCTGCGATTTTGCTAACATCCAGGACCTTCCCGAAACAAATAAAGGCCGTTTTCGACGACCTATGCTGAAAGCGACTTTCTGCCTTTTCTTCGCCTTGCAGCCAAAACCCTTCTGCCGCTGGCTGTGGCCATCCTCTTCCTAAACCCGTGAACCTTTTTTCTCTGCCGGTTTTTAGGCTGATACGTTCTCTTCATCTACGGTTGCCTCCCTTGCTATAAACACCATTTAATTATATTGACATAAACCCCATAATGTCAAGAATACCACGGATTCTAAATACTTCTAAAATAATCCTTAATCTGCTATGATTATACTATATTTTTGGCCCGGCTTTAACATAAGGACAGTTGCCCTTTTATAAAGCATCTATAATCATGGGTTTCTGAGCGCTTATCAACAGCCTTTTAATAATTCACAGCCATTTTATCCACAAATCAACAGGAGGCCTGACGTATGTCCATCGATTATGCCGTGATCTGGAATAAGATCATGCAGTCCCTGCGCGAAGAAATCGGTTCTACCAGCTTTGATATTTGGTTCAGTCAAGCCAAGTACGATTCCTTCCTTAATAATAATATGATTGTCACCGTTCCCAACTCCCTGACTAAAGAATGGATTGAGTCACGCTATCTCGACATTATTCTGGATAAGTTGCGCAGCATGATCAATCAGGACGTTTTTCTGGTGCTTACGACTGATTCCAGTCTTGACCACAAAATATCCTCGCTGAACCGAAAATATACCTTCGATACCTTTGTAGTGGGCAACAGCAACCGTTTTGCTCATGCCGCCTGCTATGCGGTGGGGGAATCCCCTTTTAAGGCTTATAATCCGCTTTTTATATACGGCGGCGTAGGCCTGGGCAAAACCCATTTGATGCAGGCCATCGGGCATCATATACTGCGCAAAAACCCGCAATACTCGGTTATGTATGTATCGAGCGAGCAGTTTACCAATGAATTGATAACCGCCATCAAAGATGACGCCACTTTCGGTTTTCGCAACAAATACCGCAATATAGATGTGCTGTTGATTGACGACATACAGTTCCTGGCAGGCAAAGAGCGGACCCAGGAGGAGTTTTTCCATACCTTCAATAGCCTGTATGAAGCCAATAAACAGCTGGTTATCTCCAGCGACCGGCCCCCCAAGAATATTCCCACCCTGGAGGACCGACTGCGTTCCCGTTTCGAATGGGGTTTGATAACCGATATACAACCCCCTGATCTGGAAACCCGGGTGGCTATTCTGCGCAAGAAGGCCCAGGCGGAAAACCTGAATATACCTTATGATGTGCTGGATTATATCGCCAATTATATAGATTCCAACATACGGGAATTGGAAGGGGCTCTGATCCGCATGGTGGCTTATGCCACCATCACCAATAAACCGCTCAATATGGACACGGCGGTGGAGGCTTTGAAGGATATTCTGCCCCCGCCGCGACCAAAAAAGATCACCATTGAGCTGATTCAAAAAGAGGTTTCTTCCTATTATGGTATCACCCTGGCGGAATTGCTGTCCAAGAAGCGCACCAAACAGGTGGCTTATCCCAGGCAGATCGCCATGTATCTGTGCCGTAAACTCACTGATGCCTCCTACCCGCAGATAGGAGAACAATTTGGCGGCCGGGACCATACCACGGTTATCCATGCCAATGAAAAGGTGGAAAAGGACCTGATCGAGAATGCCGAACTGCAGTCGACCATTGACATGCTGACCAGGAAGTTAGATCCTAATATTCAGGATTAAAACCATTTATCAACAATGTTATGCAGTGTGATAGGCTCAATTTCGCCAGGATTCGAGATAGATATACACATATTCAGCCAGTCTACTGCGTATAATACTAATTTGTTAATAAGAAAAAGAAGATGATGGCTGATGGCCAGGTAATCGAATAAATGTGAAAGCATCACAGCAGGAGCTGATTCCAGCAAAAACATCGGGTTGGAGGATATCGGAAATGAAATTTGTTATCGAGAAAAAAGAACTGTCAACTATGACCACATTAGTGCACCGGGCTGCTTCAAGCAAAAACACCATTCCGGTATTGTCGGGTCTGCTGATTGAAGCCAGCAAGGACCAGGGCCTGGTGATGACCGCCACCGATATGGAGATCGGCATAAAAGCTGTATCCGGCCAGGTCGAAGTGATAGATGCAGGCAGTGTGCTGGTAAATGCCCATTACTTTTCTGATTTCATCAAATTACTGCCGGATTTGCCTATCGTCTTGGAGCTCAATCCGGATACCGCCAAGCTGGTCATTCAATACGGGCGCTCCTCGAGCTCGATCAACACTTATCGCGATTACGAATACCCGGATCTGCCTTTGAGCAACATGGAGCCCAAACTCAGCCTGCCCCAGCAGGTGTTGAAAGAAGCCCTGCGCAAGACCAGTTTCGCGGCTTCGCAGACCCATTTCCGCCAGGTCTTCACCGGGGTGCTGTTCGATATCACCGCTGACGGGGAACTGCACGTAGTAGCTTCCGACACCCATCGACTGGCCTACTACCGGCTGCCCCTGGGGGAAACTGTGGAACCGCCCTTTAATTTTATCATTCCCATCAGAACGGTAAATGAATTGCTGCGCTTGCTGGAGGATTCCCCGGAGCCGGTCCATATTGCAGTTACCGACAATAATGCCATATTCTATCGCGATGATGTGATTCTCCTGTCGCGCTTGATAGAGGGGCAATACCCCAATTATGAACAGGTCATACCGCCTCATTTCAATACCAAAATAAATATCAGCAGCCAGGTTTTGATGAATACCCTGGAGCGCGCCAGGACCATGCCCACTGATGACAAGCTTAAAATCCAGCATGTACAGCTGGAGTTTTCCGAAAACGAGGCGGTTATACATTCCTTTTCTGAGGCTATGGGTGAAATCGAGGAAGTGATCGAGGAAATCAGCACCGAAGGTGATCCCGGCCTCAAAATAGCATTCAATACCAGTTATTTGCTGGATATAACCAAGCTGTTGAACAGCGAGAGCGAGACTATGGATATCAATTTATCCGGTTCACTGGGACCGGCCATGATAAAAAATCCCGATAAAGACAATTATATCTATATCCTGGTACCTTTAAGAACCAGCAGCTGAAACAAGGAGTGAGATTGGCCTTTTGCGATTAAAAGAAATCGGCCTCAAGAATTTTCGCAATTTAATTCAGGTTAATTTCCAGCCGCAGGCAGGTTTGAACATAATCAGCGGGGCTAATGCTCAAGGCAAGACCAATCTACTGGAGGCGGTGTATTTTCTAGCTACCACTACTTCTTTTCGCAGTGGCAAAGAATCCAATTTGATCAATCACCAGGCTTCATGCTGTTCAGTTCAGGCCTATTACCAAAAAGAGAATCGTGAGATTGAGAGCCGGATCAGTTTAGACAGGGAAAAAGGCAAGGTTTTTGCAATCAACAGTAAGAAAGCCCATCGCCACCATGCTGATCGTCTGAGAGTGGTTTTGTTTACTCCAGACGATTTGTATTTGATTAAGGGCAGCCCGGCCAGGCGCCGGGACTTTTTGGACTTCGCTTTGACTCAGCTTTCCCGCCCTTACGCATACGAGCTCAGCAATTACCAGGGGTTGCTGAAAAGACGCAATGAAATGCTGCGCAAAGGACAGGGAATGAGCCGGGTATTTGACATAACCGATGAGCTTTTTGTAAAGAGCGCGGCAGAAGTTGTTTTAAGCAGGATACGCTTTGTTTATCGCCTGCAGGAGGCTGCCAAGTCCATTTATCAGCGCCTGGGCGGTGAAGCTGAGAGCTTGCATTTAAGATATGCGCTGTCTTTTCCCGTAGATAGTGATAAAATTAACCTGGACATACTAAAACAGGCCTTATTACAAACCGGACATGAAAAGAGAAGCCTGGAAATCATGAGAAAAGCTAGTTTATTAGGTCCACATCTGGATGATCTAAATATTTACGTGGGTGATAAACTGGCCAGGTTATTCGCATCTCAGGGACAACAACGCATTTTGGCAATTGTCCTGAAATTGGCCGAACTATATGCCTTTGCGGATATTAAGGGCTTTTATCCGCTGTTTTTACTTGATGAGGTGTTGGCGGAGTTGGACCAAAATCACAAGGCATTGCTGTTACAAGAACTTTCCCAGGCCGATTATCAGTCCTTTTTAACCTCCGTAGAAACGATATCCGTGATTCCAAATCAGGCCAGTAATTTCCTGGTAAAAAAAGGAATCATTGTACGAAAGGAGAAATAAACATGTACATTCATCTCGGCAACAACTATATAATCTCCGCACCCAGCATTATTGCCATTCTGAACTATGAACCCCCGGTGTCTACTGATGTGCGTGATATCGTGGAAATTGCCCGGATGGAGAAAAACCTGGTCAGCATCAGTGAAAAAGGCAAGGAAAAAGCAGTGGTTATCTGTGATCAAAAAGTTTATCTTTCGCCTATATCCTCCACTACTCTTTACAAGCGAGCATTTCATCACTTGAAGGAGGCATAAGCGGTGCAAAACCACAACATAGAGTATAATGCTGCCGATATTCAGGTCCTGGAGGGCCTGGAAGCGGTTCGCAAGCGCCCCGGAATGTATATCGGTTCTACCGGTTCACGGGGACTGCATCATCTGGTTTTCGAAATTGTGGACAACAGCATAGATGAGGCGGTTGCAGGTGCTTGTGATTTTATCGAGGTTATCATACACCCCGGCAACCGGGTGACGGTTTGTGACAATGGTCGAGGCATTCCGGTGGATATACACCCCAGCGCAGGCATTCCCGCCCTGGAAGTGATCATGACCACGCTGCATTCCGGGGGAAAATTCGGGGGCAGCGGTTACAACATTTCAGGGGGCCTGCACGGGGTCGGTTTGTCGGTAGTCAACGCCTTATCCAGTGAAATGGAGATCAAAGTGCGCCGCAACAAGCTGATTTACCGCCAATGTTATGAGAGAGGCAATCCGGTAACCCCGCTGGAGGTATGCGGAGAAACCGATCAAACCGGGACCAGTATCAGCTTTTTGCCCGATGCGGAAATATTCGAGGAAACCGCATTTGACCGTGAGATCATTATGCAGCGCTTACGCGAGCTGTCTTTTTTGAATCAGGGCCTGCGCATACAGTTTACCGATCTGCGTGACGAGGAGCCCTATCACAAGGAGTTTTTCTATTCCAATGGCCTGCGAGACTTCATCGCTTATGTCAACAGAAACAAGGAAATCATCAATGAAAAGCCGCTTTATTTCGAAACCCGCAAAGACGATGTGATAGTGCAGGCGGCGGTTCAGTATAATACCGGTTATAGTGAAAACCTGTATTCTTTCGTCAACAATATCCGCACGCAAGAAGGGGGCACCCATGAAGTAGGGTTTAAGAACGGCTTAACCCGGGTTATAAACGATTATGCCCGCAAGCACAATTTGATCAAGGACAACAATGGCAATCTCGCCGGCGAGGATATACGCGAAGGCATGGCCGCCATAGTGTCAGTATTGCTGAAAGATCCTCAATTTGAGGGGCAAACCAAAACCAAACTGGGCAACACCCATATTCGCGGCATAGTGGAAAGCGCCCTTTATGAGCACATGAGCTATTTTTTGGATGAAAACCCGGCTATTGCCAAGAAGCTTCTGGAAAAAGCCATATCAGCGCGCAGGGCCAGAGAAGCAGCCCGCAAGGCCAGGGAGTTGACACGCCGCAAGAACGCCCTGGAAAGCACTTCACTGCCGGGTAAACTGGCCGATTGCAGCAACAAAAACCCGGCCCTCTGTGAACTATTTATCGTTGAGGGGGATTCTGCCGGGGGTTCGGCCAAACAAGGCAGGGATCGCAATTTCCAGGCTATTCTGCCTTTACGGGGCAAGATTCTCAATGTGCAGAAATCGAGGCTGGACAAGGTTTTGTCCAATGAGGAGATCAAATCCTTGATCACGGCCATTGGCACTGGCATAGACGAGGATTTCGATATAAAGAAGGCCCGCTATCACAAGCTCTTTATCATGACCGATGCGGATGTGGACGGTTCACATATCAGGGTTTTGCTTTTGACCTTTTTCTACCGCTATATGCGCGAGCTGATTGAAAAAGGCTATGTATATATTGCTCAACCGCCTTTATATGGGCTGAAACGCGGCAACGAGATACGTTATTTCCACAATGAAGAAGAGATGAACCGCTTCCTTAAGAACAATGACAAAAAATGGTCGGTACAGCGCTACAAAGGCCTTGGGGAAATGGATCCGGAACAGCTCTGGGAGACCACCATGAATCCTGAAAACCGCACCATACTGCAGGTCACCATACAGGATGCCATGCAGGCGGATGCGATTTTCTCCGACCTCATGGGAGACAATGTGCAGCCCCGCCGGGAATTTATCGAAGCCAATGCCAAATATGTGACTAACCTGGATATATAGCGAGGTGGGTTGAGTGGGAGAAGCTAACCTGTTTGATCGGGTAGTACCGATCGATATAGAAAAAGAGGTAAGAAAATCATTTCTGGAATACTCCATGAGCGTAATCGTGGCACGGGCTATACCCGACGTCAGGGACGGCCTCAAACCAGTACACCGCCGCATTCTGTACGCTTTATACGACATGGGCATGACCCATGACAAGCCGCATAAAAAATCGGCCAACATCGTGGGGGAAGTGATGGGTAAATATCATCCTCACGGTGATGCGGCCATATACGACACTATGGTCAAAATGGCGCAGGATTTCACGATGCGTTACCCGTTGATCGACGGGCATGGAAATTTCGGCTCAATAGACGGGGATTCGGCTGCAGCTATGCGTTACACCGAAAGCCGTATGTCGAAAATCGCCCTGGAGCTGTTGCGGGATATAGACAAAGAAACTGTGGACTGGCGCCCCAATTACGATGGCGCCCGCCAGGAACCGCAGGTCTTACCGTCGCGCATACCCAATCTGCTGATCAACGGATCCACCGGTATAGCTGTAGGTATGGCCACCAATATCCCACCGCATAACCTGGTGGAGATAGTGAGCGGGCTTGAGGCCTTGATTGCTGATCCGGAAATATCGATTGAAGACCTTATGAAATACATCCCCGGGCCGGATTTCCCGACCGCAGGTGTCATCATGGGTACTGAGGGCATAAAGCAGGCCTATTATACCGGCCGCGGCTCAGTGCGCATCAGGGCCCGCTATACTATTGAAGAGAGAAAAAACGGGCGCAATGCCATCATCGTCACCGAAATACCCTATCAGGTCAACAAGTCGCGCCTGGTGGAAAAAATAGCCGAACTGGCCAGGGATAAAAAGATCGATGGGATTGTTGACCTGCGTGATGAGTCCAATCGCAATGGCATGCGCATTGTCATAGAAATCCGCAGGGATGTCAATGTCAACGTGGTGGTAAACCGGCTTTTCCGCCATACGCAGATGGAAGACAGTTTTGGCATAATCATGCTGGGGTTGGTCAATGGGCAGCCGCGGGTTTTGAACCTCAAGGAAATGCTGCAGTATTACCTGGAGCACCGCAAAGATGTGATCACCCGCCGCACTCGCTATGAATTGAAAATAGCCCAGGACCGCTTGCATATAGTGGAAGGCCTGCAAATAGCCATTGACCATCTCGATGAGGTGCTGCAGCTGATACGCAGCAGCAGGGACCGCGAAGCGGCCCGGACGGGATTGATGGAGCGCTTTAACCTATCGGAGCGGCAGGCCAACGCTATTTTGGACATGCGCTTCGCGCAGCTGACCGGTCTGGAAAGGACCAAGCTGCAGGATGAGCAACGCGATTTGATAGCCAAGATTTCCGATTATGAGGATATTCTGGCTAAACCCCAGCGCATCCTGGAACTGATCAAAGCTGACCTGGAAGAAATCAAGAAAAATTATGGTGATGAGCGCCGTACCGAGATCACCCTGGAGGAAAGCGATTACCATATTGAGGATTTTATAGAAGAACACGATGTAGTGGTTACCTTAAGCAACCGGGGCTACATCAAACGCCAGCCTCTGGAGGCTTACCGTGCGCAACGCCGCGGCGGAAAGGGTGTTAGTTCGACCACCAACCGGGCTGAAGATGCGGCTGCCGATGTTCTGGTGTGCAATGTCTTATCCCAGGTGTTGTTTTTCACCAATCAGGGGCGGGTATTCACTATCAAGGCTTATCGCCTGCCGGAGTCGTCCCGGCAGGCCAAGGGCATACCAGTTATCAACTTTCTTGATCTGAGGCCGGATGAGCGGGTTACTACCATGGTGGCAGCCAAAAAAATGGATGATAGCAAAAACCTGATCATGCTGACCAGAAAAGGCATCATCAAAAAGACCCCATTGTCGGCCTTCAGCAATATAAGAAAATCGGGCTTGATAGCCATCAATTTACACCAGGACGATGAGCTGGTTGGGGTACGCCGGGTAGAGAGCGGCGACCGCATAATGATTGCCAGTGCCCGCGGTTTGTCGATTATGTTTGACGAAAGCCAGGTGCGTCCAATGGGGCGTGCTGCAGCCGGGGTCAAAGCCATCAATTTGGCTCCGGACGACTATGTCATAGGCATAGACAAGTACCGTGCCGGGGCCTGGGTCCTGCTGGTGACCGAAAACGGCTACGGCAAGCGCACTTCGGTGGATGAATTCAGGGCGCAAAAGAGAGGCGGCAAAGGCATAAAAAGCATCGATATAACCGGCAAAAACGGCAGGCTGGTGGCCTTTCAGACCGTTGTTGAAGGTGAAGAATTGGTCTTGTTGACCGGAGAAGGGCAATTGATCCGCCTGGAGGTCAACGATATATCGGTTCAAAAGCGCTACTCGCGCGGGGTCTTATTGATGAAGCTCCCCCCCGACGATCATATTGTGGGACTGGCCAAATTCAGGGTTGAAAAGGAAGAATAGGACGCCATGCGGGAAGATGGACAGTTGTTGGCGTATCCGGTTGCAATTGGGTAATCTATGTAATATAATAGTGGGCAAACTTCGAAATCAATAATAAAAATGGCGATGAAAGGGATTAGTACAAGTTATGGCTGGCGAAGAGAACTGGTGGTCGGTGCAAACCAGTGCAGCGTAGCTGGGAATCCACCCTGGAGCAGGCTGTGAAAGCAGCCCCGATGGCTACGTTATAGCTTCCAAGAGGGTGCCGCCTATAGCGGTGCCAATAAGGGTGGCAACGCGGGAGAATACCTCTCGTCCCTGCAGGGACGGGGGGATTAATTTTTTGCAAATGTTTTGCCAAGGAGGTTTTGTCACATAATGATAGGGGAACAGTATTTATTGCTTCCCGGTCCAACGCCTTTACCTGAACAGATAATCCGGGCTATGAGTCGCTCTATGATCAATCATCGCGGACCGGCCTTTCATGATTTGTTGTTTGAGGTAACAGAAGGCATTCGGGCTATATATAAAACTGAAGGGGAGGTCTTGATATACCCCTCTTCGGGTACAGGAGTGATGGAAGCAGCGGTAGCCAATTTTATCGCCCCCGGAGACCATGTTCTGGCCGTTTCCATCGGCGTTTTCGGGGACCGATTTGCCGATATCGCTAAAGCCTTTGGGGCTGTGGTGGAAAAGATTTCCGTACCCTGGGGAAAGGCTGCTGACCCGCAGCTTATCAAGGAACGCATCGATCGCGACATAGATAAACGCATAAAAGCGGTTCTGGTGAGCCATAATGAAACCTCCACCGGGGTGGTTAATGATATACCTGCTATCGCAGATGCTTTAGGAGATCATCCGGCTTTATTCGTTGTTGATACTGTCAGTGGCTTGGCCGCTCATCCCTTTAACATGGATGAGTGGAGGGTAGACGTAGCCGCCAGTGGGTCGCAAAAGGCCTTTATGATACCGCCGGGCCTGGGCTTTTTGGCATTCAACCGGAGGGCCCTGGCGATTCATAAAAAAATCAACAACAGCAGATATTATTGGGATGTCAGCACTGGATTGGAATATTTACAGAAAGGCCAAACACCGACTACACCGGCTATTTCGCTGTTTTACGGCTTGCAGGAAGCCCTGCACATGATGGCACAAGAAGGCCTGGAGAACATAATCAGCAGGCACGCCTTTTATCGTGATTTAACCAGGGCCTCGATCAAGGCTATGGGGCTGGGACTGCTAGCTGAACCTGAACACGCCTCCTGTTCAGTGACTGCGGTATTGGCCCCACCGCAACTGGGGGCTAACCGGATTTGCCAGGCTATGCTGCAGCAGTTCAACATCGTGTTGGCAGGAGGGCAGCAAAGCCTGCACGATGTCATCTTCAGGATTGGGCACCTGGGATATGTCAGGGAGTTGGATCTATTAGCCACTGTAGCCGCGCTGGAGATTGTACTTAATAGACTGGGCCATCCGGTGGAATTAGGAACCGGGGTCAAGGTAGCCCAGGAGTATATACTGAAAAACCAGAGCGATATAGCAGTTGAGGAAGGGGTAATCAAGTAATGGAAAAGAAAAAGGTTATAGTTACAGAGCGCATCGCCGAGGAAGGCATTGCTCTATTGAAAACTGAACTGGAGGTTGATTACCGGGACGGCATATCCAGGGAAGAACTGCTGAATATAATCGATCAATACGACGCCTTAATCGTGCGCAGCGTGACCCAGGTTGATGAAGAGCTGATCTCCCGGGGCAAAAAACTCAAGGTGGTAGGCCGGGCAGGCAATGGCATCGACAATATCGATGTGGATGTCTGTACCCGTTACGGGGTTATAGTAGCCAACACCCCGGACAGCAACACCATTTCTGCAGCCGAACAGACCATAAGTTTGCTGCTCTCTTCAGTGCGCAATACCGCCTGGGCGAGCTCTTATCTGAAAGAAGTGAAGTGGGATCGCAAACCTTTCCGTGGAGTGGAGCTTTATGGCAAAACAGTCGGCATTGTAGGCTTAGGCCGTATCGGCTCCATGGTAGCTACCCGCCTGAAAGCCTTTAATATGCGGGTGTTGGCTTATGACCCCTACATTGCGGACCAGCGTTTCGAGCGCTTCGGGGTGGAAAAGGTTGAAACCCTGGAAGAGCTGATGAGGCAGGTTGATTTTCTAACCGTACATACCCCACGCAATGAAGAGACAATGCATATGATAGACGAAAAGATGTTCGAACTGGCCAAACCCGGCATACGCATAGTAAACTGCGCGCGCGGGGGCATCATCAAAGAAGAAGCCATTATCAAGGGGCTGGAATCCGGCAAGATAGCCAGTGCCGGCCTGGATGTGTTTGAAAAGGAACCTGCCGAAAACAACCCTTTGTTCAAATTCAATAATGTGGTAGTAACTCCACATCTAGGGGCAGACACCTTTGAGGCCCAGAAGCGAGTGGGAGAGACCATTGCCGAGCAGGTTATCAAAGCCTTACGCGGTGAGATAGTCCCCAATGTGGTCAATCTGCCCACTATGCTCAGCGATGAACTGAACTACCTTAAGCCTTACATCAATTTGGCCGAGAAGATGGGCAAGTTCTATTATCAAATGGTCAAGACTCCCATCAGCAGGGTGGAGTTAACCTATAGCGGTCCCATAACCCAGAATGAGACGGAAATGTTGACCGTGGCCTTTTTAAGGGGACTGTTGCATCCCGTGATGGAAGGCAAGGTCAACTACGTCAATGCCCGCTTGATGGCAGATGAAAGGGGAATAGTGGTTTTCGAGCACAAAGAAGCGCAGAGTGCCCGGCGTTATAAAAATGTCGTCACCGCCAAAATGTTCGGCAAAGAGTATACCCTTGAACTGGCGGGCACCGTGTCCAGGGCCAGGAATCCGCTCCTGGTGGAGATCAACGGTTATGAAACCGAAAATGACCTGGAGGGATATGTGATAATAGTCAAGAACGAGGATCGCCCCCGGGTGATCGGGCCTTTTGCCACCGCTCTGGGTGATGCCGGGGTCAATATAGCCTCTATGAAGACTGCACGCAAGACTAAAGGGGATATCGCCATCATGCTGCTCAATGTGGACAACAAGGTGGATGATGAGGTACTGGAGTCTCTGAGCAAACTGGATGGCATTGTAGGTAAACCCAAGCTCTTGTACTTTTAATAGAGGCATGAAGGAGGGATTGACATGTTGGATGCCAAGCTGATCCGCACCAAACCCCATGTTGTGGAAGCTGCTCTGCAAAAGCGGAATATTTCCGGAGCCCTGGACAGGTTTATCGCCCTGGATGAGGAACGGCGGGCTATTTTAGGCAAGGTTGAGGAACTGAAAGGCTTCCGCAACAGCGCCTCCATGGAAGTGGGGCGCATGAAAAAAGAGGGCCTGGATCCTTCCGCCTTAATGGAGAAAGTCCGTCAGGTAGGCATCGAAATTAAAAGCCTGGATGAACAGCTTAAAATCATCGAAAGAAATCTGGACGATATTCTGCTCAATATACCCAATCTGCCGCATGAGTCGGTGCCGCTGGGATTGGACGAGAATGACAATGTAGAGGTACGCCGTTGGGGTGAACCGCGCCAGTTTGGCTTCGAGCCCAAAGCTCACTGGGATCTGGGGCCTGAGCTGGACATACTGGATTTTGAACGCGCTACCAAGCTATCCGGGGCCCGTTTTACCGTTTACAAAGGGGCCGGAGCCAGGCTGGAACGCGCGGTGATCAATTTCTACCTGGATGTGCATACCAGTCAGCATGGCTACAGGGAAATCCTGCCCCCATTTATGGTTAGCGCGGATTGTATGATCGGAACCGGGCAGTTGCCCAAATTCGCTGAAGACATGTTTAAGCTGGATGGCCGGGAGATGTATCTGGTGCCAACTGCCGAGGTCCCCCTGACCAATCTGTACCGGGAAGAAATACTGGAGGCCAGCCAACTCCCCATTTATTTGACAGCCTATACCCCCTGCTTCCGGGCTGAGGCCGGATCACATGGCAGGGACACTCGTGGGGTGATTCGCCAGCATCAGTTTAACAAAGTGGAATTGGTGAAAATAGTGAAACCGGAGCATTCCTATGAGGAATTGGAAGCCCTGACCGCTGATGCAGAAAGGGTCTTACAGCTCTTAGGCTTACCCTATCGGGTAGTGCTCTTAAGCTCTGGTGATATGGGCTTTTCGTCTGCCAAAACCTATGATCTGGAAGTATGGATGCCGGGTTACCAGGATTATAAAGAGATCTCTTCTTGCTCCAATTGCGAGGATTTCCAGGCCAGGCGGGCCAATATCCGTTTCCGCCCTGATGTCAAGGCCAGGCCACGGTATGTACATACCTTGAATGGCTCAGGGGTTGCGGTAGGAAGAACTGTAGCGGCTATTTTGGAGAACTATCAGCAGGCCGATGGAAGCGTGGTAATTCCTGAGGTTTTACGGCCCTATATGGGCGGGCTGGAAGTAATAACCCCGTAGAATCTTTGATAATGTTAGCGTAAAATTACCCTGGGAGAATGAATAAGGAAAACAAAAAGAGAATCCCTTCTTTGATAAAATAGTAATTGCGTC
>LFRM01093715.1_pt1 | contig 29579 bp, 36 predicted proteins | sample 618341 | NCBI WGS metagenome assembly LFRM01 (sample SAMN03654438, study PRJNA283298) | anaerobic digester metagenome | isolation source: pool of bioreactors CSTR01a, CSTR02a, and CSTR03a thermophilic anaerobic... | place: Denmark: Kgs. Lyngby | collected 2014-05-21 | reverse complement strand
CCCCAGTGGGGTGCCGGTGCCCTGTAGGGTGCTGGGCTGCATGTTGGCCGGTGTCTCCGGCTTCATGTACGCATTAACTTGTTTATATCCAGGCCGGTTCCAGTAGTCATACCTAATCCGGTGGGTAAGTTGCCCGTATGGGTGCCCAGCCGTAATCCCTGCAGAACAGTTATCGGTCATTGTCGAGCGCCATAGTCCGGCACCGTCATAATTATTTGTTAATTTAAGCCAAAAACTCCTTGTTTTTTCATTTTAAAAACATTTCGTCAAAACGCCACACATAATAACTATTATTATTATAGGTCTGATAATTGATGCTCTAATATGCTATTATCAATTTAACCCAGTGTTTGGGTCATTTTTTCTAAAAAGATAAAAGAGGTTCCCATGGCCATCGTTTCCAATCTCATTCCCGTGCAATACATTGGGCTTCACCATATCGCCCTGTATCGGGCCTTTTTTGAAGATACTTTGAACCTGGCTGATATAGCGGATCAGTACCTGGAAACCGGCAGGGATATTGTTGAGGCCCGACATGCATTATTGAAAACGCAAGATGCTTTGTTGGTGGTGGGCCGAAGAATCAATATTTCACCCCGAAGGCTGTCATTGATCATGTTGCCACCAGCCGTAAGGAGGCGTTCTTCCGAAGTGGAAAAACTAATGCGCAAACTAAAATCACTAAAAAAATTAAAAGAAAATCAAGAGGGTGACGAAGGCGCAAATATCATTAGCTTTGAGGAATTTATCGCTGACTATGATCCCAACAATATCCTGGGGCATGAAGAGCAGCTAGAGTGCTATTATGCCGAGGTGAATGTGAATCACCTTTCTGTTACGCAAGAACTTACGCGGGAAGAGCTGCGCCTGACTGATTACCACTTAGGGTATTCAACTGATGATATTGACAATGAGGATAGGGAACTAACACAAGAGGAAAAAATAGCCCAGCTTCATAGTGATAACAGAAGAAAAGAACGTGTCCAGCTTATTAACGCCCTTGCAAGTCAGTTGGTCAAAAAACCCAGCATTAAAGATCCGGTGGAGGGCTGGTTTCATCCTAACGTGGCTTCACGCTTGATGAATGGCCAGTTATTTACCCTTGGCCATATTATTAAAAGAATCAATCTGAAGGGCTGGAACTGGTTCCAGGATGTGCCAAAGTTGGGCAAATTAACGGCCAATCGAATCAAAAAGTGGATCTATGATAATAGTGATGTTTTAGAGGATCAGATCCATCCTTTTGCTATGGAAAGGCCCAAAGAAACTAGAATTGTTGTTGTTAATAAAAATGATCCTTTGGTGATTGATGCAAATGGTAGGGACCTTCAGGTGATAACGAAAACCACGGGTATTGTACCGATGGAATTATTTCACTTGCCAGAACAGATGAACGGTACCCGGGGGAAAAACCGAGCTGATTTGGCGTTAAATAAACTGAATGCTCAAAATGATTTGGAAGCGATTAATGAATGGCTAAGTATGCATACGGAAAATACCGCTTTGTCCTATAAAAAAGAGGCTGAACGGTTACTGTTATGGTCAATTATCAACCAAAGAAAATCATTGGCCGACCTATCAACGGCTGATTTTGCTACCTATAGAGAGTTTCTGAAAAACCCACAGCCAGCCAGTCTATGGGTATCCACTAAACGGTATCCAAGGATGCATCCAAATTGGAAGCCATTTTCAAGTAAGGTACTTCGTCCTGACGAGCTGGCCTACCTGGAAAGAAATCCGTTTGAAAAATCTAATGATAAGCCGGTATTGTCTGAAGCAACAATTACCTATTCGTACACTGTATTAAATGGATTGTTTGAGTTCTTAGTGAGCCAACAGTATCTGCAGTCAAATCCCATTAAAGCAGTTCCAAAAAACATACGTGGGCGCAAGTCGGTAATGAGGGTGGACCATACGATACCGGTTCGGTTATGGACTTACATTACACAACAAATGGAATTGACACCGGTAGCCCATAATGAAACGTATAGAACCGTTTTCATGATCAAATTTTTGTACATGACGGGGTTGCGTTTGGAAGAAATTACCAATGTGAAATTAGGTGATTTTTTTGCCAAAGAACAGGATGATGGCCGTCTATCCTGGCGATTAAAGGTCATCGGTAAAGGTGACAAGCTTCGTGAGGTATTTATAGTTGATGCAGTCTTGCAATTGCTCAAAGAATATTTGAATGTAAGGGGGTTAAGTACAGATCCGCGTATGAACGATGAAGATATTCATCTTATTACTGCGGTTGATTCAACAAGTGGCTTGAATAAACAGCATGTTTACAACACCTTAAAATCATGGTTTAAATCAATTGCCGGTCCCTTAAAGGATTCTTCTCCTATGGATTACAAACTATTGAATGAGATTTCTACACACTGGTTGCGCCATACCTTTGCGTCAAGGCTCATAAAAAAAGCACCTTTAACGGTGGTCATGAAAGTTATGGGTCATACGGATATAAACACAACCAGCCTGTATTTATCTAATGAGGAAGAAGAAGGCGAAAAAGCGATGGAAGCGGTTTTTCAGTAAAGTAATGTGCAATTTCCCAAAATGGACGTAAACCGATGGAAGGTTTTACCATGCCCTGTTTTATACTTTAAGTATCAAAAACATTAAGGATAATCATGAAAAAGCCCATCGTAAACAGCATTTTTTGTGCCGTTTTAGTATCAATCTCTTGTGGTGTTGCACAAGCATCTTCTAGTGAAAAGGCTCAAAAAGAAGTGATGCTGGAATCACAACAGCTACGCGAAATGGATTCAACCATTGATGCACCAAAAATTAAAAATGCCCAGGAATTTATTAGCAATCTAAAGAAGATTGCCAATATGCCTGTCCAGCAATATCAATTAAATGTACGTATGGGACATGTTATGGCACTTCAATTGCCAGCTAATGAAAAATTGGTAGTAGACGAAGGCGGGTATTTGGCTATCGGTGATCGTGATAATTGGATGGTATCATTGAATGGGGATACCATTTTCATTAGTCCAAATAATCTCAATATCGGCACCAATCTTATCATTCAAACTGATAAGCAACTTCATAACTTGAAATTAACAATGAATGACTCAATTGTTTCTAAAGATGTTGTTAAATTAAAAGGGATGGATACTCTAAATTAAGGTGTTTTGAGGTATGTTTATTCATGTTTTCTTCTCTATATCTTGAAAAAAGTGTATAAAAAATTATTATTTTTCACTTCTATTTCTCATTTTTTTAAAAACAAAAAGCATTATTGTTCTTTAAAATCATTGAATTACACGATATCAGGTAAATACAGGGGCACTTTGTGCCCCTATTGAAACTGGTATGCAAAACACTGGTTACTATATCAAGGGTAAATACAGGGGCACTTTGTGCCCCTATTGAAACAAAGAGCTTCAAGTTGATACTCTGTCAATTGGTAAATACAGGGGCACGTTGTGCCCCTATTGAAGCACATATTCCCCAGGGAATATCATCTATATTGGTAGTTGGTCAGTCGGCTACCATCCGCTAATTTTTGTGAGTCGTACTCAGATATAAATTTCATTATTCCCCGGGGAATATCATCTCTTGTTATTCGATAGTCCAGATCATTTTTCTGTTTAGAAAACCGTTTTTTACACTAATAAGACTACAACTTAACCCAAGATTTTTGTAATTTTCCATAAGAATATCTCTTGAGGGAAGTTCGGGAAATTTTGCAGGTGGAATCTCTTCATAAGAAATATTTTTTTCATCCGCAAAATTCTTTAAAAAAATCACAAATCGTTCCCATGGAACTGTCGAATCATCAATAACTAGGCGAGGCATGGCCTGTACTTCATCCACGATACTCTTAAACTGACCTTCACCCCAATCGTCATGGATGACTGCTGCCAGCCATTCTAATGCTTCAGTGTAGGGCTTGATGATTGAAGTAATTAAAAAACGATCAGGTAATCCAACCAAATTATTCAGTTCTTTGCTAACTTGCCAGATTAAGCGTTGTGCTTCCAGGCGAACTTCGTGATAGACTGGTGTGTCGTGGTACATTATTTTTCCATATCAAAAGATTTACAAAAAGCAGTTAGGTCGAACCGCAAGCGTTAATTTCCAGTTGTCGTTAGGCTGACCATTGCCCAGTCCCAACAAATGACAGGTTTCTTTTATATCTGATGAAACCCAACATTCTAGGGGTGATATCACTGGTTTTGACCGAAAGCCCACCCATTCACCGGATTGATTTTGCGCAACATAAAGCACATCTTGGGGCAAGCTATACCAATTGATTTTCATAAATTTTCCATTTTATTTTAATAATATTAATTATCCGGGTAACGAATGATCAGCAACTATATTTGCTGCCTTTATTTCTATAAGCGTTGAACTTGATCAAGCCAACACATTTGCGCATCAATGAGGTTTGCTGGTTTAAGGTGCTGATAATATTTTAAGATTTTATGAAAGCAATTTAACTTTTTTTCATGTTTATTTTCGCCATCCACCAAAAACCAGTCGGGCAACCAGGAAAGTAATTGTGATGATGAATGGCAAAATTCAATAACATCCACCTTGAACCCCAGCGATTTCATCAATTTTAACTGTATGGCGAATGTACGGCATTCCCGGTCTGTGCATTGGGTAGTTACTGGGCAGGTGTAGAGATCACCAAATTGATACGTTTGATTGACATGGAAATTAAATTTTCCATGCTGGCCACGCTCAGCCACAGAATCTCCATTCAATACAAACTCAATTGAATGCGCCATTTCATGAAATATATTACTGGTGGCTATAACAGGCCCTGTAACAGCTCCAAAAGTATGATTTTCATACCCACAGATTTTGAATGAATATTTGAAAGCCGGATGTTTGAGAATAGGTGTAGCTCCAAGACGGCCACAAAACACTTTATCCGCTCTGGCAATTTGATGTTTTAATATATGACGCATTGATATATTAAGCTGGTTAGTGAAAAACCCTTTTTTTTTCTGGCTGACTGAACTGCGGTAATTTGGCCAATTGCTCAATTTTTATACCGGTTAACAATGAAAGGGTTTTTAGTGGAAATACATTAGATGGGTTGGTGTTGTTCAGTAGGGTTTTAGTCATGAATCGGCCTTAAAAAATGATAGGTTCCAGTGTATCAATTTATTGTTTAAACACAAAAAAACCCTACTTAAGAAAGTAGGGTTTGTTTTTATAAGATATCAATATTTTAAATCAGCAGATCTTCTAACTTGTTGTTTGGATCTGCTGCCAGGTATTCATTTACAAAGGCTGGCTTACGGCCACGTCCTGACCATGTTTCACTTGGATTTGAAAGGTTTTTGTATTTCGGTGTAGCTGTTGTTGATTGTGAAACTTTCACTTTTTTACCAGTAAGAGCATCAGCAATAACAGAAGGGTCAATGCCTAAGTTTTGAGCCATTTTTCTGCCTTCCTGGATGAATCGGTTCATTTCTTCATTACGAACATCCTGAATGCGCTGATTAACAGCATCTTTGATCTCGATAATGTCATTAGCAGATAATGAGTTACCGATAAGCAGTTTTACAAAATCAACATTTGTAAGCTTGTGTTCTTCAAGTAAATTGTTGTAAAAATCAAATAATTCTTTATGTTCTGTTTTGATTGCTTGTTTGTCTGACATGTTTAATTACCTTTTAGATTTTAAGATTTGGATTCTTGATTATATAAATAAATGAATAATTTTTCTAATAATTTAAGATGAAGGAAAAAATCCCTGTATGTATTGTTATGGGTGTGGCTTACACTTTGATCAAATTTTAATAGGTAAATAAGTTACATGTATTTACCAGATTAGAACAAAGGATATGTCAGCTACGTTTTCAATAGGGCAAAAAAACGCCCTGTATTTAGTAACAGATTAAGGTATACCAATTTTAATACGAATTTAATAGGACATGTAGCGCCCTGTATTTACCGATATCAAGATTTATGCCCTTAGTTGCAGAATTTCAATAGGGCATTATATGCCCTGTATTTACTTGATATTAGAAAATGAGTATGTTGAATCCAGTTTCAATAGGAGACGAAGTCCCTGTATTTTCCTGATATTGTCTAATTCAATGATATTAAAGAACAAAAGCCCATTCTATTTATAAAAAATAATATAACTTAAATCAACAATATAAACAACGAAAAAAGCCAACAACCGGGAAAAGAAATTAGCATCTTTTTTGTCTTGTTTGGTTGATTTTACACCGAAGAAGTAATTCTTGATTGCAAATAGCAATGCAGCAATGCCGGTCACAGCACCAATCAGTTTGCATATACGAATCAAGAGCCTGTATATAGGTGAAAAATCGACAGTAGTGGATATGTCATTGGCCATCTTGTTCTACAGGTGGCCCGGAAGCCATACGAAAAAAATCGCAAACAAGATTGATCCCATTAACATACATAGCCACCATGGGGCAGAGGCATATACCTTGATCGACTCTGAGATTAGCTGATTGCTGAGGCGTGGATTTTTGCGTTTTCTATAAGATTTTCGTTTCATGAGTAAAAAAAATATTAAAAAATCCATTGTACGAAATCACACCGCATTATTGCCTGTCGCAAATTGCCAAAAATGGGTGAAAAGCAGTGGTAAAGAAACGGTAAAGTGCTTGTATCCTATGGTTGCCATTAAATTTTAAGGAATGTTATGAGTATTTTTTCTAAGAAAGAAGAACCGGAAGATATATTTGATGAAAAATTCCCTGCAAAGTATATGAATAATTTGCTGAGGGATCAGATTAAGGATAGGCGCTGGCGAAGCTTAACCGGCATGATTCGGGCTGTTGCTATATTAGTAATGGCTGTTATTGGTTTTGTACTGGCCAATCGACCATTGCCTTGGGATGATAAAACAATCAATGTAGCTCACACGGCCATTATTTCCATTGACGGTGTTATTGCAAGCAACAACCTGGCGAGTGCCGATAAAGTGAATCCTGTATTGAGGGATGCGTTTAAAAATGAAAATTCCAAAGGAGTGATTGTCAAAATCAACTCACCTGGTGGTAGTGCAGTCCAGGCTGGTCGGATCTATGATGAAATCCGTCAACTTAAAGAGCAATACAACAAGCCAGTATATGCCGTTATTGATGATATTGGGGCATCAGGAGGGTATTACGTAGCGATTGCTGCGGATAAGGTTTTTGCCAACCGTGCAAGTTTGGTAGGTTCCATCGGTGTTATTAGCTCAAGTTTTGGTTTTACTGAGCTGCTGGAAAAACTTGGCATTGAAAGACGGGTAATTACATCAGGTGAAAACAAAGACTTTATGGACCCGTTTTTACCGTTGACAGAGGACAAAGTTGATTTTTGGAAAAAAGTACTTGAAACTACCCATCAGCAATTTACATCCCGAGTAATGGAATCACGGTTAGGCAAAATTGACGCAAATAATAAAGCCCTTTTTTCAGGGCTTATCTGGAACGGGGAACAAGCAAAAGAATTGGGTTTGATTGATGAATTAAGTACACCTGAGCGAATTGCAAGGGATGATGTAGGAGAGGCCAATCTTATTGAATACAAAATCAATACAGACGTATTTACTCGACTTTCAAGCCGTTCATCTTTGAATACAGAATCAATGATTGATACCGCATTAAACTATTTATCTAATAAATTCAGTTTTTAATGGTCAATTATGGAAATCATAAATAAGATTAACCACATAGTTTTAGAATATATTTTTATTCCAATTGCGTTATTGTTTGGTCTTTCTGTCATCAATCATGATATTGCAAGTACAAATGAAACCGATATTGTAAAAGTCAGTGTAGATAAACGATTTGACAATATTGATAAATTTTTAGATGCATTAATTGATCACACCAAAACAAAGACTGGAGTTGAGCAATGATAGGAAAACTTAAATATGTGTTTTTATGGACCGGTTTGACAATTGCCCTTTGGTGCATCTTTGATTTGAATGCATTTCATATTACCGATGTTAACACTGCCTACACAAGCAATGAAGAGGTGGTTCGCGTTATTGAGTATAGAGTGCAAGCATTGTTTAATGATCAGTTGGGAACCATGAATCATGATTGAAGCAGTTCAAAAGCAAGTAGTTGAATCTAATACAAAGGTAAACAGATCTGTATTTGAGATTAGGGCAAATAGATATTTATCACTGGTTTTAATAAGCGGTTTTTTATTTTTTCTTGTTTTGTTCATTCAAAAATATGATTTGCGAAGTGAACAGGCGAAAATTGACCAGCAAATTGAAACCATTAATCAAATTCTGGATGAATATGAGTCAAGAAATGTTCTTTTGAAAGGAAAAGATAATGCAGAAGGATAAACGAAATCATAAAGGAAAATCCATTGTGAATATGGTTAGCGGAACTATATTCTTGATATATTTGCTTTCACAAATTCCTTTCCTATTGGATTATGGTCAGAGGAAACAATCCTTGCTTGATACGCAAGAACGCTTGTCTGCGTTACAGCAAAAATTAACCGTATTGTCTGAATTTGAAAAATAATTAAATCACCAAAGTTTTAGGATAAAAAATGAGTAAACAAACAATAATCACTGCATCATTGGTTTCATTGGGACTTGTGCTAGTGGCTGGATTTGCTGCTTGGCAGAGCAATTCAGTTGATCAGAAACTTGCAGCGACTAATGACAACATTAACAGCTTGGCAAAGTCCATTGAAGTGCTTGCGCAAAACATGTCAGCGACCGGCAATATTGAAAGTCAGGTTGTCAATGCATTGGAAACGATTGAAAATACTAAAATCAAACAAAAGGTATTGGAGAGGGAAAAGAAATTTGAACAGGCTTCCAATAATAACAAAACTGATAAGTGGATCTATGGTGATATTGGGGCCAGGTTTACACTGGTAGAATTTTCTGATACGGAATGCCCGTACTGCAAACGCTTTCACGATACTCCTAAAAAGGTGGTGGATACTTTACAAGGCATGGTTAATTGGGAATTTGTACATTTACCCTTACAGTTCCATAATCCAGCAGCAGAAGTGCAATCAATAGCCATGGAATGTGTAGGGCAGATCAAGGGTAATAAGGGCTTTTGGATGATGGCAGACGATGTATTTAAGCATACTCGGGGTAATGGCCAGGGTGTTCCTGATTTGGTTGCGCTTGCTGCAGAAAACGGGGTAAATAAAGAGCAGTTTGCGGCTTGCATGGCATCTGAAGTGGCAAAGAAAAAAGTTTATGATGATATGAATAAAGCGCAAACTTTGGGCATAAAGGGGACACCGGCAACTTTTGTGGTGGATAATACGACTGGAAAAAGTAAAATTCTAAGTGGCTCTCAACCACCGGAAGCGTTTTTAACAACTATTCGTGCTATGGCAGCCGACCCTGAAAATAAAGGTACGGCCAATTAATAGGAACATACGTGGACTTTAAATTTGATTTTGATGATGTGAGATTTTGGGTAAACCTAACTGCTTTTCTTAGCGTGGCGGTTGGCGTGGTCATTGGCCAGGACTTCAGCTTTTTGGTGATGGATATATTTGATGTTGTCAAAGATAGTTTCCCCGTGTCCAGCCAATCATTTTCAATAATAGTGGGAATGGAAGCAGCCATGATTGGTTTTTTACCTGCTTTCTGGATATTAACCTACCAAAATAAAGGGTTGTTGTATTCAAAAATATGGATGGTCTTTGCATTAATTTGTCTCTTAGGGCAAATTTTGTTTGGTACCTTAACCCTATTTACGTATATCATCTATTGGATATTGTCATTTTTGTGTTTCTTGTCATTGCTTCTCTTTAATGCAAGAAATTTTGCAATATCTTATTCAAATATTTGTCGGATACAGGCTGGTTTTTGGGAGATGATTAGACGGCAAGGCAATAATAAATAAGGGTTATTGCTTTATAATAGAGGATGTATTCCCTGGGGAATATCCAGATTTATGGATATTTTGCCGGGGAATATTTTTGTTTAAAATATTTGTAGTATGTCAAAATATGATATAGTAGTCGCACAATTAACAATCTCGAATGAGGTGAATGTGTGACGAAAATTATCAGCTTTGCAAGTCAGAAAGGAGGTGTGGGCAAAACAACCTTATGTTTACAGTTTGCCCATTACCTTGTCAAAAAGAAAAAAAAGGTGCTGGTTATAGACCTTGATCCACAAGGCAACAGCTCAACCAGGCTAATTGATAAAACAGAAAGTGACCATAATATTGAATATCACTTCTTAGGAACAAAAACATCAGATTTATTTAATGAAGAATTGGATGAAATTAATCCAGCTAAATGTTCATATGGCATGGATTTGATATGGAGTCGTGAAAACGATCCTGAGCTGGCTGACCTTGAGGTAATCAGCCTGGAAAAAGCTCTAAACGTAAGAAAGCATCTGAAAAAAATTCAGAAAGAATATGATTTCATTGTTATTGATTGCCCACCGGCACTGGGCCGTAAGCTGTACGCTGCGCTTGCTTTGTCAACCCATGTAGTCTGCCCTGTAAAATTATCAGGTTTTGCATTATCAGGTTTGAGTGGATTAATTGAAACGATAATTAGTGTTCAGCAAAAAGTTAATTCAGAATTAAAAATTGCCGGGATTATAGTAAACAATATGGATAAGACAGTTCGCAACGCAAATGAATTGGAAAAATTAAAGACTTTTGCTGGTGATTATCTTTTAAAGAATATAATAATGCAACGAGGTCCCATTGATCATGCATCGAGTGATGGTTTGCCTATCTGGGATACGCCCCATGGGTTTGTGGCTGGAAAGGAAATAACCAAAGTAATGAATGAGATTTTTAAAAAAATTAATTAAGTTATTAGGGATGTTTTATGTCTGGAGCAAGTATGCATAATATTACGCAATTATTGAAAAAATCGGAAGAGCAGGCTCAAGGCGCTGTTTTCAAAAAAATTAATCTATCTGACATTATCGTTAATGAACAGGTAAGGAAGGTATTTAATGATATTGAAGGGCTTGCTGAGTCAATTAAAGAAAGCGGCCAAATGCAACCTATCCTTGTTTACAAATCACCTGACCATGATGATAAATTTGTGATCATTGCTGGAGAGAGACGTTTTCGTGCTTGCAAATCATTGGGGCTGGAAACTATTAATGCGATAGTCGGAGAAAAACCAAAAAGTAACTATGAATTAAAGATCAAACAGTTGGCTGAAAATATACAAAGAAACGACCTTTCCGCTCTTGAGCTGGCAAAACAGTTTCAAGCTTTTATTGATGAAGGTAAATTTCAAGCAGACATTGCCCTAAAACTTGGATTAAAACAAAGCTTTATTTCAAAACACCTTCAGCTATTAAAATTGGAAGAGCCTGTAAAAGAGCTTATGGAATCTGGTAAAGTGGATTCAGTATATACGCTAACTAATTTAAATTCGGCCTACAAGAAAGATCCAAAACAAATTACTTTGCTGTCTCGCTCAATCATGAATGATGAACGTGAACCAATCACCAAAAAAGAAAGTGAAGATCTGGTTGAAAAAATCAATGCGAAGAAAAAAATTACAGATCAAAAAATGATGAATGGGAAAAAAACAAACGGTGTCTCTCAGGTTAAACCAAAAGAATATATTGATGTTTCTCCCGCTTCCTTGGTTATTGAAGTGATGTGCATGATCCCAAGTGGTGAAAATGGCCAGGATGTAGTTAGTGAAGGCGTTTTGATGACTAACCGAATCTCACTGGAAGCAAATCATGTTTGGGTTAAAACTGGTGCCGGTAAAGGTGTACGCACCTATAACGTGCCGGCAGAGAATGTAAAAATTCTTGGTTTTAAAAAATAGAATATGGATTTCAATCAGTCTTACGAACAACCATTCCTGATTCTTAAACTGTTGATAACCCAGGCTGAACCAACAATGAATGCCCTGGTAGAACATACCGGCCTATCTCAATCGACCATTAATCGTTGTTTTGCACTTTTACGTGTTAAGTTCAACATGAAGATTGAATATGTCCGGGTGCGTCAAGGTGCCGTTCGGGGTGTATACGTTATTCAAGATTGGGGGATTATTGACAAAATTAATTTTGTAAAGCAGTACGGGGAATCGCCAAATTGACATGCTCCCACCACCATACGAAACGTTCTGGTGGGGGTATTGGTAACTTAATTTGCTGTGTATCCTGACACATCTTTGTCTTGTAGATTTAATCTCCCATTTTTTATACCAGGCCACAAATTTTCGTTTATTTTTTCCCTTTGAGTAAACGGACAGCGTATGACTGGGCTATTGCATCATCAGCATCCTTGATGAATTTATCAACCAGATTATTAATTTCGTTGTGTGTCGCAGAAATAGGAATCACGACCATATACGACTCTAAAATATTTCTGCCTTCACTGTAGTAAGTCCCTTTCAAAAGGGCCACATCTTCCTTTTTTACTTCAAACAAATAAGCAATTGCTTCTTTTTCACCAACAATCGTGTCGTAAGTTTTACCTGCAATAGCAGGGTTTATTATTGGCACCCAGCCACCTTCAAATAATTTTAGTTTGATAAGTGAAATAAAGATATCGTCCATTACATATTCCTGTTGAAGATTTTCTTGTTTCTTAGGTTCGCTAACCTGCTAACAACTCATATTTATCATTATCCGGGTATGTAAAAATCTACAACATTTCCTTATTCCCAAAAAAATGCACCCATTTTTGGCGCTAAGTCATGCGGGATGCCAGCATAAAGTCCATTAATATAAGCCTTAACCAATTGGATTGATTGCAAAAGGCTTGTAATGTTATTAAAAAAGAAGATTCGTTATTGTTTTGCGTGTGGTATTTTGATGCTGTTGAACCCTGTTCATGCTCAAAATGATCAGGGATTTTTTAGGTACCAGGAGGAAGAATCGCCCACCCCACCTAAGCAAGCCATAAAAGTCCCCCCAATGTCTTTAGTGTTGTCGGGGAACCAACAGCCACTGGTGATACATAATAAAAAAAATGGCCAGTTCTATACATCGGGCAAGATTAAGAATGTATCTACCGGGTTTAATATAGATACGGGTATCAGTAAATTTGTCATGTCAGAAAGTAGAGCCAGATTTCATTCATTACGCAATTGCACCCCAAAAGTAGTTGGGACTGCCAACGGGTACGTAAATGGTTGTGAGGCTTTGATACCGGAAATGCACATGGGTCATTTCAAATTATTGAATGTACCCGTTTTAATACTGAAAGGGCTTGAGCGGGATGCAATCATTGGTATGGATATATTGCGCCATTTTGATGTACGCACTGACAATAACAAGATGACGATTGCTATCAAGAACACCTTGCCTGCTCAACAACCCCAGCATTATGTGAGACAAAATAATACGCAACCGGTACAGCGTCAACAACCGGCCCAGGTTAGCCAGCGAGAATATACCCGCCCACAAGCAGTAGATCCATTCGTACAGACTGACAGGCGAATCGTAAGCCTTAAAGAAGATATTAAATTCGATCAATCTATAACTGCAGCAGAAATTAAGTTTGATAACTTTTTAAAGAAAACGTTGACGATTATTTATGTTGACCGATACCTTATTCTTAAAATAATTATAGGACTTATTCTATTACGGATATTTATGGGTATTTTGGTGGCGTACATCGAGCAGAAAGAAAGGAAAGACAGAAATTATCCCTATTAATCTTGTGACAGTTTTTAATTTAAACAAATAGGTCTGAAACAAATAAAGGTGTAGATGGAATGTTTGGTTTCAATAATTTCGACAAGAAAATTGGACTTAATGATTTGCCTGGCCAGTGCCTGAATGAAAGCTTTTGGCATAATGCAATACTTAATTGGGACAGAACAAAATCCGTCCTGTTTGTTGGTGACAATTTGCCTTATTTAAAGGCACTGGCAACATCTAATCCTGGCATTGCCGACATGTGCTACATCGACCCACCATATAACACTGGATCTACGTTTCTTTACAATGACACCAGAAAATCAGAAAGGAATGGACCATTTGGGACACATTCAGCATGGATGGCGTTTATGTTTCCTCGTCTTGTTACCGCCAGAGAAGTGTTGAAAGAATCTGGTGTAATTGCCATTAGTATTGACGATTATGAGTACGCTCATTTGAAAATCCTAATGGATTTCATTTTTGGTGAACATAATTTAATCGGTACCATTGTCGTGTGTAGGTCAAAAAACGGAAAAGGAAGTAAAAAGAATCTTGCTGTAAGTCATGAGTATTTATTGATATACGGAAAATCTAACAAAGCCGTTCTTAGGGGTGAAGTGGATAAAACGGACTACGACAAACAAGATAAATTTGGTAAATATCGCATTGATGGCATATTCAGAAAAAAAGGGGTAGATAGCCTAAGAACAGATAGGCCAAATATGTATTATCCGCTGTACTGTAACCCCACCAGTGGAGAGGTTTCAGTAGAACCGGTTATCAATTGGAAAATCGTTTACCCTACCGATTCAAAAGGCATTGAAAGACGCTGGATATGGGGGCCTGAAACAGCACGTGAAAGGGCATGGCAACTTTACACAAGTAAAAATGGTGTTGTTTACGTTAAGAATTATGTTCCTGCATTCGGCATTGAGAAGCGAACCAAAGTAAGGTCACTTTGGGATGATACAAATTTCTATACCGAACGTGGTACTAATGAAATTACAGCATTATTTGGAGCCAAGGTATTTGATACACCAAAACCCATGGCCTATATCAAGAAAATAATAGATGTATGTAGTGCCGATGATGCACTAATAATTGATTTTTTTGCTGGTTCAGGCACAACCGGCCAGGCAGTTGCAGAGTTGAATGAAGCGGATAACGGATCTCGAAAATGTATTTTAATGGAGTCTGATTGTGAAATTCCTACTAATCATCTGGCCAGGGCAAAGGGTTTTAAAACGATATCGGAAATAACAGAGAAGAGGCTTCATCTAACTCAAGAGGAACATAACAGCTTTTTATTTAACGTAATTTCATTGGCTAATAAGCCAGTTATAAATCTGGGTAAAAATGGAAAATCATGTATAAAAATTCTTTACTCAACAAAATTAAATTTTGCCTAATCTTGTGTGGAACTTTAAGTTCATTAACAGGAGTAGCATCTGCACAAACAAATGAGGTAGAAATCAATTCATCATTACAACCAGGCCATCTACGCTTGATGGATAACCTGGATCGGCCTCATGACGGATATTGCTTAGATATTATGGGTTCAGGCCGATATCTCCGATTTGACATGCCAATGACGGCTCATAACTGTAAACCGGGTTTATATCAGGATGAAGCAGTAGTAATTGAGCCAAATGGAAGGATACGTTTTCCTGCATATAATGCTTGCGCAACAGTTGCAGGTTTGAATAAACGGGCATTGGCCGGTAGTGCTGTAATGCCTCGAAAATGCGGTGAGCGTTCACCATTTTTAGAAGCGGACAATCTACAACGATTTGTTCATCATGAAAACGGGCAAATTGAGCTGGCCGGGTCTGGATTATGCTTAACGGTTGGCAATGAAACAGATTCGACTTTTGATGAAACCCACCGCTGGCGCTCTCTGTTTGTGCAGCATTGTGACAAGGCTTTGCCTTCACATTCGCAATGGAATTTTGTGAGGCCGAGTATTTTTTGATTAAAAAAATCCCCCAATTACATATACGTGTATAGGGGGGATATATTAATGCAATGTAATTAGGCCAGAATAAGCACTCGATTGGCCAATCTGCGTAAAAAGATTCATTTCATACGCAGACAGATTTTTAGCTGTTTTGGGGGCAACAGGGATAGCAGTAGGGTCATTATCAGCGACTACTTTATAACCTTTCTTTGTCTTGGCCTCGAACAATTCCATAAAAGCGGTTTCCGCTTCTTTAATAGTCAGAAAGGTTCCCTTGTTTGATAGCGTACCCTTTCCCCCAATACGGCCATAAATGGCGTATACCTGGCAAGGTGAGGTAAATGATACTTTAACAATATGGATGATATAAAATTTCTTGGATGTATTTTCTACAAATTCTAGTTTAACTTTTTTAATAATCATGAGTTAACCCCTTAAATTAGAATTAATTAATCAGATTATAAACATGATATTCGTTAAATTAGTAATTTCTAATAATTATTTTTAATAAAAACAACAAATACTTATTTTTTATTAATATCTACCCATTTATACATTCTAATGCCAGGAACCGAATATCCTTTTTTTTCATCATAAAATGATTCAGTCGCATCTTTTAGAAATCCAGACAATCATTGATCTATTTTTTTAATTCCTCCTAGACCGGTTACAAGATCAGAGATAAGCTGTGCTACCTCTTCAGTCATTAAGGTAAGATCTGCATCCAGTCGTTCTAATTCATCCGGGCCACTTTTATCCACGCTTTCCTTGAGGATATCCAGTGGTCGAAGTTTCTTAACTTTCAGCTCTGTATCAAGAATAAAACTGATTCGATCAGCCCAGGTAAGGGCAAGCATTGTGCATTGTTTACCAGCCGAGACATGAAGATTAATTTCATCACTAGCCGGCATTAAATTCACATACTTTATTTTGCTGTTATCTGCAGTTGACTGTAGTAGGGTATCTGCATCAATCGTGAAGTTGTGAGGTGCTTCATCAGCTATCAACCAATCAGTCATGGCGACCGTTGGGGATTGTTCGGTATGCAAGCTCTTAATAGGCAGGGGATCAAATGATTTTGACATCAATCCAATAATATCATCAACAACACTTGCGGTAGCAGAATCAATAAAAACATATTTGTTATGCTTATCAAGCCATACTCGTGTGATTTTTGACTTGGTAAAAGCTTTGGGCAGTAGTTCATCGACAATTGCCTCTTTGATTTCCTTTAATTGCTTTCGCCCCGGTTTATAGCCTTGTTGGTCCTCAATTTCCATAGCCTTTGCTTCGACATGTTCTTTAACTACCGATGAAGGTAAGATTTTTGATTCATGTTTTAAGGCGATAAAGTAATGTCCATTAAGGTCATGTACCAATTCAGTGTTTTTAAATGGGGGGACCCAGCCTTTTATATCGGTACATGACTTTACGTTTTCACTAAATAATTGCTTTGATAGGCATTCATTTAAAATTTCTTTTGTCAGTGCCATATCATCAGTCAATTTAAAGAATGTTAGATTTTTAAACCAGCTCATTTTGTTCCTTGAAATGTTGAGATCGTCTTAAAAGTACCATTAGAAACCAAATCTGCAATATTTATTTGGTGTAATTCGTCAGGTTGACTTCTTTTAATATACAGTGATTCCTTTAACACATAATGTTGGGTGTCCTTGCCAAACAAGGCTTCGTCCCATTCACCAAACCATTGCTTACCTAAAGCAAGCCTGATTTTATATTTATCAAAAGGCAAGTAAACTCTTATAGATTGATCTTTACGTATAAATAATGTTAGATGTGGTTTGTCCACTTTTTCAGTGTTAACTCGAATATAGGCATGTTCATCTGTATTGTTAATAATTCTGGCTTGTCCATAATTTGTTTCGCCTAAAGGGTTATCATATCGAACCAATGCACCCGTATTTGGCGTGGGTAACTCAACCAGTTTATGATTTTCTTTTGACATAAAATTAATCATAATTAACGTTGCCAAAATAAATAAACATACAAAAACAATATTTGTAATTGCATATGAAATTACTCTAGCATTTGATTGAATATAAGATTTCAAATTTTGAAGCATGATGGCCTTTATTTATTATTTTTTCTTTGTAACCGCCATTCCCAAGGTGGTACTGGTTTGGAATCTTCCCATAAGCCTCTTTTTTCTAACCGTGCTGCTTTTTCAGCTTCAAGATACAATAATTCTCTGACATATTTGTTGTATGCCCAGGCATAACCGCTCCGAACCATGAATAGGTTGATATTTGCATTTCCTAAATATACCGTACCAACATGCCTGTTATAAGCGTCTTTATTATGAAGTTCTACGCTTACTTCTTTTTTATAAATTAAGTCTGATAATGTTTTTTTCGATGCAAAACCATAGGGCATACGAGATTCAGGCGCATCAATTTGATCCAGTCGAATTTTATAATTGTTTTTTTTAGTATCAAGAACGGTGATAGTATCTCCATCGGACACACCTATAACTGTCCCCTTAATCCATGAGGCCAGTGCTACATTTTGAATATTAAAAAATACGATAATAAAAAAAATCTTGAAAATATTTCTGTTCATGTCTATTTTTTCCAATAAGGTTTTTTTTGTTCAACTTCTGCTGAAAAATTATCAAAGGCCGGATTAAAAACGATATTGGTATCAACATCATTATGACTAATTGATTGATCGTTTTTTATATTCTTATCTAATTTTTCAAATTCAGGTTTTTCTATATTTCCTTTAAAATTATCAATTGAACTATTTTCAATATCAAAATCTTCAACATCAATATCACTATCAATAGATTTGTTTTTTATTGACTTTAATGATGCAAGTTCTATTTTTAATAAATTTGAAAGTTGTTGCCGTAAAATATCTTTATCAACAAATCCAAACGGACTAATCCTTAACGTTTTAATTTTGGCATCTTCAATCAATTTTTGTAATTTAATACCATCATTACGCATGATATCTTTCTCATTGGCGGCAAATTCAACGGCACATAAAAATTCCATGTTGTCCTTATAAAACAAAGAAAATAGAAAAAACTGTTGTGATAGTTTTTTCATTAACATTTTCTTCTGTTTTATGTTTTTAATATTTTTATTGGGTTCAATAATTGTGGCACATGAGACATGGGGAAAAACATATAATTCTGGAAAAGCTTCAATTAAAAGATTGAACAACCTTTTTTCTTTGTCACTTAAAAATTCATTTCTGCTTATCTGAAAGCTTCTATTGATAATAGCCAATATCACTAAAAATATAATAATAGTTATAGTTAAAATATAAATTAAATTATCAATCATTATTCACATACACCAAAATATTATTTAACTTGAAATTTCATTTAAACGGTTATTATTTTGGAGGATGACAGTTTTTCATGTATTTTGCCGGGATAATATTTGATTGAGTAATAATTTTCCAATCTTCTGCCGTGAGATTTTTGCCATAGTTGCAGTAGCGTGACCATGCCAAATCATAGGGACTAAGTTTTGTTTGTTTACGGGAGGTAGTTTTTTTCCTGGGGTGTGTGACATTGTTGTATGTTGGTATCCCGCCTAATACATGCACATATCCGGGTTGCTTTTCTACAGCTCCAGCCCGGCCTTGATTACCCCATGTCACCTGAAGCTGGCGCGTTGTTTCCTGCGCATTGGTGATATCAAAGTCTCTTTCACTGACCAGGTTTATGTATCGGTTATATAAATACAAATACCTGCTTTTATTGGCATCGTTAGGTTTAATAAAATATTCATCCTGGGCCGTTTCCATAACACGCCATATTGAGTTTAAATCTGGATACCCGGCAAATACAGATTCATATTCTTTATCTAGCTTTTCGGTGGGTGTTAGTTTTGGTTGGATGCTGCAACCGGCTAATGCTAATGAAGCAGAAAAAATCAGCATAGTACGTTTAAACATTTCTTTCCTTTTTGGTTTGATTGTTTGCAAATCGACATCCTGCGGGTAACGGCCTGGTGTCTGCGATCGCTAAAATTTCAAAAAACACTCATTTCACGTCAAAAATGTGGTGATAAGTCTATTGACATAGTGTAAAAGGGAATCGTAATTTCATTAGCATGGCATTTCGCCCAAAAATGGCAAAATGCCATTCTATATAAACTGGAAATTGTGTTTATCATTGTTTATATCTAATTAATTGGTTCACAATGTTTAAATTTTTCAAAATTTCCAAAGAAAAGAAGGGTAAAAGTCCACATCCTTTGCTTCGTGATGATGCAGGTGTTGAAGATATTCCCCGCTACCCGCCATTTGTTGAGGGTTTGCCGGTATCTTCAGTGGAAAACATATTTCAAACCCAAATTGAGTTAATCCAAAGAATCAGGGAGGTGTTGAGCTTCAATGATGAAATGTATGAAAAGCATTTGTTGCCGGTCATATATAACTACATCAATTTTGTGCATTTGCTCCCAGCTTCTGAAGCCCATCACCATCGTGGAGCAGGAGGCTTATTCAGGCATGGCCTTGAAGTAGGGTTTTATGCTGCCCAGTTTTCAGAAGGGATGATACTGGCCAACTATGGCACACAAGAACAACGTAGAAATTCTGAACCTCGATGGAGATTTGCTGCATTCCTGACTGGAATGCATCATGACGATGGTAAGCCGGTATCCGATGTGTCTATTACTGATAAAACAGGTAACTTAACTTGGTTGCCCTTATCCGAAACGTTATTTGAATGGGCACAAGAAAACCAGATTAGTAATTATTATTTAAGGTGGCGTAACAATCGTCATAAGAGACATGAAAAAATGTCCCTGCAGGTTGCACAACGTTTAATCCCCAAAGAAACATGGGCTTATTTGTCTGAAGATGGAAATCATCAAATTCCTGAAATGATGGTTGATGCCATTGCCGGTATGAGTACCACCCAGCCTCTGGCTAAACTCATGATGCGAGCGGACCAGGCCAGTGTGGAAAAAGACCTGAAAGAATTTAGAGGGTCCCTTGACAAATTTACTTATGGCATACCGATTGAACGCTATATCTTTGATACGATCAGGGGATTGATCAACAAAAAAAAATGGAAAGTCAATGAAATGGGCGGTGCCGTCTGGCATACGAAAGCCGGTACCTTTCTTGCCTGGAAGCAACATATTGGGCAGTTTAATACTGAGATAGCCGAACTTAAAATCCCTGGTATTCCCAAAGATGCGGATGTACTGGCCGATATTCTTATAGAAAGGGGATTGGCCGTACCTAAACCCATCCCTGGTACTGAAAGCACGTATAGGTATTGGCAAGTAAGATTGAATGTTGAATCGAAAGAACAAAACATTCAATCAGGTTCTGTTCGCTTAATTTTATTAAGGATTGAATCTCCAGGCTTGATATTTTCAACCGAGCCTAGTTCGCTGTGTGATGCGATTATCCTGAACAATGAAGAGGGTCAGGAGGAATCTACTCATTCAGTTGATAGTATTGAATCGGATAGCCAGTTACCCGCTACGGAACCGGCTGCCATAAATATTGAACCTAAATCTATTGTTGAAACAAAGCCAATTCTCAAGCCTGAGCCTGAGTCTAAGCCTGTATCTATCCCTAAATATGACAATATAGTGTTAAAGGAACTAAGCCCTTCAGTTGAGAAACAACCAGTTAAAACTTTAGAAAGTGTTTTAGCCAACCCAACGCCCCAAGCTGTAAATACGGATCTGATAAAGGATGTACTGCCTACTACTGAGGCCAGTAAAAAACCAAAAAAACAAAAACTTGAAGATTTGCTTAATAATGCAATTGCTGAAATTAATGAAAAAAAGAAAGCAGACGCTCTTAACGAGGCCGTGATTCCATCGGCTGTTAAGTCCACTTCTCCTTTAAAAGTGCCGTCCAATGTAAAAGAGGACACTCAAGCACTCAACAATACTGCAGCGGGAGGAACCAGCTATAAAAATTTATTGGATTATTTGGATGTTCGCCACTCTAAAAGCAGAATCTTTATAGAAAAATCAGTTTCATTGTTGATTGATAGAGAAATCATGCTGGGCGAGGTTTTGAGCAAAAAAAATGCAGATATCTATATTAAATATCCGTCCGGGGCTGATAAATTAGGCGCATATTTTGATTTGAAAGCAATAGATATTCTTCTGATCTTTGCTCAATCTGGTGTATTGATTAAAGATCTTGCGTCGGATCGTCCTCTTGTCAATTTTGATGGTGGGAAAGTCATGCTTTTGAATCCTGCCGTATCCTCCCAAGTCATCAAGGTTCTTGAAGAAAATGAAGCCAAAATAGAGCAATCACTCTTGGACGGCCAGCAAAATTCATTGGTTGAAAATGAGATTAAAGTTGAGGTTTCTTCTATTAATCAAGGACATAACAAAGTATTCCCCGGGGAATATCAGTCAGATTCCGATGCACCAAAACAATCGCTTGAATCTAAGTTGACTGCAAGGCTTGTTACCGTTGAGGAAATAATTGAAGATCTTCGTGCCCAGGTGGCCAAGGGTTCTGGACGTTGGCTTAATGGAATACAAGTTAAAGAAACAGCGGACTATAGAATCATACCAATTTCAATCTTGGATCAGATTGAGATTGAGTATCCATATATTGCCAAAAGTTTTTTACGGTTCACGATTTCAACTAAAAAGCCACGAGAACACCATATTGATAATTCAGAAATTTTGTTTAAAAAATAAGGGGTAAATAATGGGGATTAAATATGATGCCATTAATTATGAAATGCCATGGCGACCTAATTATGAAATGAATGCTGCCATAAGCTGGATGGGCGGGGCTGCTTTAGCTGTTGGCGTGAGCGCCTTTACGTCCTTGCCTTCTATGCCATTTTATACCATGGCCATTGTGTCTTTAGGTATGGCCTTTACTCAATTTCCAACCGCATTCAAGCTCAAAAAATTGCAAGATAGCTTGAATGGTAAACCACTACAGTTCATCACCCTTGAAGATCTCAAAAAAGTGATTGCAAAACACCCGAATGAAATGTGGTTGGGTAGTGGTTTTGAATGGGAAAACAGGCATACACAAAGGATCTTTGAGATACTGAGAAGAGATACCAGTGATGTTAAAAACAGTTTAAATAACAAAAAAAAACATGAAGAAGATATTGGTCAAAAATGGATTCATGGTATTGAACCTAATGAAGTTCAGCTTTACCAACCGTTAAAGCATACCCAGGGCCATACCCTTATTGTGGGCACAACAGGTTCCGGTAAAACCCGCTTATTCGATACATTCATTTCACAAGCTATCTTGCGTGATGAAGCCGTTTTTATTATTGATCCGAAGGGGGATAAAGAAATGGCTGATAATGCTTTGCGAGCCTGTAAAAGTATGGGACAACCACAACGTTTTACGTATTTTCATCCTGCGTTTGCGGATAAATCCGTTCGGTTTGACATGCTACGGAACTTTACCCGGCCTACAGAGGTTGCAACCCGTGTGGCTGCTTTAATACCTTCTGAAACAGGCAGTGATGTTTTTAAAGCATTTTCATGGCAAGCGTTAAACAATATTGTTCAGGGATTAATGCTAATTGATTCACGTCCCAGCTTAACTAAATTCAGGCGATATATTGAGTCAAATGCCAGTCCATTGGTAAGTGGTGCGATTCAGGCTCATGCAATAAAAATGTTTGATAACTATGATGAAATGGTGAATCCTTATTTGGAAAAAATAAAGAAAAAAACGCAACATGAACTTGCGCTCAAGATGATAGAGTTTTATTACAACGAGGTTCAGCCGATACACCCGCATAGTGATTTGGAAGGTTTGTTGTCTATGTATCAGCATGATTCAACCCACTTTTCAAAAATGATTGCCAACTTGTTGCCAGTGTTGAATATGCTGACTTCTGGTGTGTTGGGTGAATTGCTGTCGCCTACCGTGGAAAATCCCGATGACATGCGCCCTATCATTAACTGCCGGAAGGCTATTAATGATAAGAAAGTGGTTTATATGGGCCTGGATTCATTATCAGATTCGACTGTTGGATCTGCAATTGGCTCATTATTGCTGTCCGATTTAACATCGGTTGCCGGTGATATTTATAACTATGGTGGCAACAACAAACCCATCAATATTTTTGTTGATGAAGCCAGTGAAGTGCTTAATGAATCCTTTATCCAGTTGCTTAACAAGGGCAGGGGGTCAAATATTCGACTATTCGTAGCCACACAAACCCTGGCCGATTTTGAGTCACGCTTAGGCAGTAAGCCCCAGGCATTACGCGTATTAGGAAACATTAATAACACGATCACGTTACGTATTATTGATAATGATACGCAGGAGTACATCACACAAAATTTACCCTTAACACGCATTAAATATGTGATGCGTTCCCAGGATCAGGGATCACATGCAGACAACCCCCTTAATCACTCCGGCAGTCAAGGAGAAAGGCTTGTAGAAGAAGAGGCTCCACTATTCCAGCCACAAATATTAGGGATGTTACCCAACTTGGAATTTATTGCCAAAATTTCAGGTGGAAAAATCATTAAAGGCAGATTACCCATTTTAGTTGATGAAAAATAATGAATACAAATATGCAAACAACACCAAAAACTGAAAGCACTAATACCGCAAATAAAGTCAATAAGAAGAGGTCCTTTATGCATCTTTCCTCATTGCTAATAACGGATTGGCCAGCAACAAAAAAAGTCATAGAGAATCTTAAAAATTTGATTGATTCGCTTAATTCATCTGACCATTCTGATGCAATGGACCAAATTCTTGAAAAATCATTAACAGCATACGGAAAATATGTACATTTTGATAACCATAAAAATGAGGATTTACTTCGGTTAAGTGTCTTTTTGGATGTTCTTATCACTGAAACGTTTTCTTTACTGAATTTTGAGCTAATCAATTCATCGTCAAATGAGTTGGTTTGGTCCAGCAACAGTAAAACGTCTTTTGCGCTCTGGCGCATTGCCTATGAAAGCAACCAGTTATGGCTTATTCAGAGACATTTAATTTCGGGCAATAATGAATTTTTAAAGGATTCTTTATACCGTTTAATTGTATGCGATCAACTAAAAAATTTATTAAAGGATTCTGACTATGAAGCAGCCATTGTGGGTTCTCGCACTCATACTTTGTCTTGAAATCCTAGTGGTTTTGGTGTTTGTTCCTGGTAACGTGACTGAAAATGTCATTCAAAAAGAAGCGGCCATGATAGATGCCAGTATGGGCGTTGAAACCCGCAATATGATTCACCACAAAGCGCAAACCTGGTATAAGTCCAGCATCATTGACTCTGGCTTTTATGAGGGTATGTATAAATTATTCATACCCACGCAAGAGGAAAGGGAAAAGGGTGTTGGTATGAAGGATTTTGGCAAGAAATATTTTGTGTGGATTGAAAACCGGATAGATGCGTTAACGACAGTTTTCTATCAGTTCTTCACACGTGTGGCTTTATTCACTATATGGATGCCGTACATGCTCATTATTCTTCTACCCGCCATGTATGACGGGTACATGACGTGGAAAATTAAGTGTACGAACTTTGATTATGTGAGTCCTGTTCTACACCAGGCCAGTGCGAGAGGCTCCCTTTTGTTGGTTATCGTGTTAGTCATATCATTTTTCTTTCCGTTGGTCGTCCCGCCTTTATTGGTGCCGGTAATTATGATATTGGTTTGCATATTGATTGGTATTGGCATATCTAATCTGCAAAAAAGGTTCTAAGCAAGAATCTACCCTCTTATGGCCAGTTCATAAGGGGGGTAGAAACATCTAAATATTCATCAATAATTAAAACTAAAACTGACAGATAGCCGTTATTTTTGCAAAATGCCAAAAAATGGCAAAACCCCGTGCTAATGAAAATCTATTTATGGCTCAAAATAGAGGAAATTTAGTTTTGGAGCGTTTATGAGTCAAGTGATTATTCCCAAACGGATAGATGAACCACCGCATCTTTTGCTTTGGCGTATGGATGAAATAGCCCCCTTCATGGTTGGGTTGGTGGTAGGTATTTTGATCCAACAATTGTTTTTATGTTTGGTGTGCGGGGTAGCTGTTAGTAAGGTCTATATAAAAATACGTGATAGCCACCCAGACGGGTTTTTTATGCACTGGATTACCTGGAATACAGGGATCACTGTAAAAAAATGCAGGACTATTATTAATCCTTTTATCAAAAGGTTGTTTCCATGAAATATATGAATTTTTTAAAAAGTTATGAAGGCACTTTAAATGAAAATAAATGGAGCCGAATTGTTATTGGTTGTTTATTAGTTATTTCAATATTGTTAGCGTTTATGGGCTTTACTCGAAAAACCATAATCACTATGCAGCCCGTCACTTTAATTGAAGAAGCTTGGGTATCTGATAATAATTCCTCAATCAGCTACAAAGAAGGGTGGGGGTTTTACTTGGCCCACATGCTTGGAAATGTAACACCTTCAACGGTTTCATTTGTAAAAGAAAAATTAGGTCCTCTTTTATCACCAAAAGTCTACAGCCAGACGATGGAAGCCCTTGAAAGCCAGTCAGTTCAAATTATTAATGACAAAATTTCCATGCGTTTTGAGCCTCGATTTGTGGAATATGAAGAAAGTGCTAACAAGATTTATGTGTTTGGCAATTCCTTTATAAGGGGTGTTAATACAGACGAACGCAAAACTAACAGGACATATGAGTTTGTTTTGCATATCTCAAATTATCTTCCAGTGTTGGAATTTATGGATGTTTATGATGATCGGCCACGCACCATTGAAGTTTTAGAAAGAATTGAACGTAAAGAGGCCAGCAAAAATGCTAAAAAGTAAATTTAAATTTTTAACCATTTCTTTATTTTGTATTTATGGATCTGGACAGGTTATTGCGCAAGAAAGCGGGGAATTTGTTGATATGCCTATTGTTCCTGTAAACAGTGCAAATAAAATAACAGAATCGGACACACCAAAAAATGAGGTAACAGTCACTCCACTTGATGATTCTGGCAATAAAGAAGTTGAGGTATTGCCGGTCAGACCCGCTAATCCTATTATCAACAATTCAAGACAGCCAGGAAAAGTTATTAAAGTACCGGATGGTGAATATGTTGCAGGGCCAACAGCAGAAGAAAGAAACGCTATTGTGCCCAGTGTGTTTCCATTAAAACGAATAACTGAAAACGTTACTTTAAAAGACACGGCTAAGCCAGAAATGGCCGATACAATACCTGCTGGTGAAACAATTGTTGAATTACCCGCTGTACCACGAAATGTATTAACGAAAAATGTACCGCGACCTATTTCTGATGCTGAAGTTAACAAAGAAAAAGGTAATAGCGTTCGGTCTGCCGGTTCAACAAATAACTACTCAACAATCGGTGAGGGTAGCGTCATATATGCACAATTTGGTATTAACCAAATTGTGCCTGTCGGTGTGGAACACCTAAATAGAATTATTACTCCTTTTGCGGTACCAACGGTTCAAACCAGCTCAACAGCGAAAACTTCCATCAAAGATAATGTTATTTATGTTGGTACCGATGTTGAAAAACCGGTAACGATGTTTATTCATGAAGAAGGCAACCAGAACAATGCTATCAGTTTAACGCTGGTGCCCCAGCGTATACCGCCTCGTGAAATTATCGTCCGATTCCCAGATAATTATGCTGGTGCTGATGGTGGTTTTCAACCAACAGGAACACCAAAGGCTGAAAAGTGGGAGCAGAGTCAACCTTATGTAGAAGCCATCAAAAATCTGTTCCGTACTCTTGCTCTTGGTGAGTTACCGCAAGGGTATCAGATATCAAGAACACCCAGAAACCTGACAAAACCAGTATGTGCTATGCCTGGCATTAAATTTGATTTTAATAACGGACAGTATGTTGCAGGTAAAAATCTGGCCGTCTTTGTTGGTGTGGCAACTAATATTTCAGGTCAAGCTCTGGAGATCAAAGAAAATGTATGCGGAAATTGGGATACGGCTGCTGTATCAGCCTATCCACGCAACGTTTTAAATGCAGGTGAGCGTACTGAAATGTATGTGGCTATCAGACAGGGACAACGCAAAACGTCCACGACTCGTAGGCCGTCTTTAATTGGAGAGTTTTAATGAAATTAAAAGCGCCTGAATTTTTTGAGAACCTTCAACCAAAAACAAAAAAATATGTAATTGGTGGGGCGGTTGCCATTGGGGTGGGTTTGTTTTTATATGCTGCACTGGGGAATCCGGAACCAGTAAAAAGAAACAAAAAACAAAATGAAGTCATACGAAATATCCTGACAGATAAAGATACCCGCACAATGAGTATTGAATCTTTGGCTGCAGATTTGCGTTTATCTAAAAATACAATTGACCAACTAAATACAAGTTTAAAGAATTTAGAAAGTGAACTTAAAAAAACGCAGGACCGGAACACGGGTGCAGCTCCCGTTATTCAGAATGAAATTTCAAGATTATCTACTGAGCAACGTTCACTATTAAGTGAGATTGAATATCTTAAAGGTGAGTTAGCTAAAGGTCCTGTTATTCAGTCTGCTCCCACATCAGGCAGTGAAGTATTTGAGCAGCCTTCAGATGTGCATAATCCTGTAGATCCGGTTGCCAAACCTAACTCTTTGGAGGGTGCATTAGGCGATTTATCACAAATATTTTCACAACCTGTCATGGATGATATTACACCGGCTGAACAGGGTTTTAAGCCAGATGGCAAAGGTGAAAATAGAGCAACCGTTGCTGCAAATCAAGGCTTTGAAATCTTTGAACACAAGGAAACAGAACCAATTGAAGAAGGATTAACGCAAAAAGAAATTGATGAAAAAAATTCAACCTACATACCGGCTGGCTCAATTATTACTGGTGTATTTTTAAATGGTCTGGATGCACCAACGGGGCAGAATGCAAGGCGTGATCCGTTTCCGGCTGCAGTGCGTATCCAACATGAAGCCATTTTACCTAATCATTTTACGGCTGATATTAAAGAGTGTTTCTTGCTTATATCTGGTTATGGTGACTTGAGTTCTGAACGAGCCTATCTTCGTGGTGAAACATTGTCATGTGTTCGTGATGATGGGGGTGTTATTGAAACTAAATTTGATAGCTATGCGGTGGGTGAAGATGGAAAAGCCGGGGTAAGAGGAAGATTGGTATCCAAACAAGGCCAAATTATTGCTAAGTCTGCAATGGCCGGTTTCCTTTCTGGTTTTGCTGAAGCATTTGACGTTGATCCAGTTCCTGTTTTGGCAACAAGTACAACAGGAAGTACGCAATATCAGGAACGTGGCCTAAACAACAATTTTTGGCAAAGTGCTGGTGCAAAAGGTGCATCAAATGCCATGGACCGAATCGCAGAGTATTACATAGAAATGGCAGAGGGAATTTTTCCTGTCATTGAAATTGGTGCTGGCCGGGAAATAGACATCATCGTCACACGTGGTACAAAATTAAAAGTTAAATCATAGGGAAAAATCATGATTTTAAATATTAGAAATTTAACATTGGCTGTCTCCGTTTTACTTACAGGTTGTGCATCTACATGGAATGTAGGGGAATCGGAATTTGATTGTACTGGTGATCCTGTTGATCCAAGTTGCATGTCAACAAGACAAATTTATAATGCAACAAATGATGGCAAGGTTCCAATTAAGGGCTTTAATTATAAAGACAATAAAATGGTTAAATCACAAGAAGAAAACAACGAACCAATTCCTGGTACTTATGAATCCGTCAATGAAACGATAGTTAAAAATTACGTAGCACCCAATTTGCCTGATCGTCCGGTTCCTGTACGGACACCGGCCAAAGTCATGCGAATTTGGGTTGCTCCTTGGGAAGATCAATCCGGTGATTTGAATACAGTCGGGTACATTTATACAGAGATAGAACCCAGGAAGTGGGTACTTGGCTCAAAAGCATATGATTCAAATGTTGTTTTAAGGCCATTACAGACTCAAAAATATGACGAGAAGAAGCCAGAAAACCTGAATTTAAACTAATACTTCATAAATTCTTTACTCATTACAGCCCGCATAAGCAAATTATGTGGGCTTTTTTTATGGGGATTTTATTTTTAGGAGAGGAAATTTACTTCGGATATTCCCCGGG
>LFRM01020105.1_pt1 | contig 29581 bp, 28 predicted proteins | sample 618341 | NCBI WGS metagenome assembly LFRM01 (sample SAMN03654438, study PRJNA283298) | anaerobic digester metagenome | isolation source: pool of bioreactors CSTR01a, CSTR02a, and CSTR03a thermophilic anaerobic... | place: Denmark: Kgs. Lyngby | collected 2014-05-21 | reverse complement strand
TTGGGGTCAATTTTAGGATATTTGCTAGTTTTTAATGACAAAACGGTGGTTTTCACCATTTTTGCGGGGTAAAATAATTTTACCGCGCTTTTTTGTTATTACGTGCTTTGCGGACATCGCAAATGCCTTTTTCGAAATAGGGTATTGACATTTTTATCGCTACGTAGTAAAATATTTTATTTCGGTTGACATCACCTGTGAATTGTGTTACAATATTTATGTAGTTGACTTAACAGCAGTGGTGAAACACCATTTTGTTTCAAACTAGATACCCCTATAGCTCAAGCAAGAGATAGTTGGTGCCACAGAAACTGATGAATACAAGCAAAGGCAGGTGATGGGGGATGGCACAAAATAATTCTCTTCAACGAATCAAAGCACAATTGGATCCACTGGTTGGCAAGAGAGTGAGCGTCAGGGCAAATTGGGGCCGCAAGCGAATCACCGAAGCCGAAGGGATTTTGGAGAAAACCTACCCCAAGATTTTTGTAGTGGCGCTTAACGGGAAAACAAATCCTGTTAAACGCATCTCATATACCTACGCAGATATAATTACACAACTTGTCGAGGTTCGAGCAGACAACAAACGTATCGGTGAGCTTGAAGCTTAACGCAATTCACCTCTTGTGGGGACAGGCAGACTGTCCCCTGTTTTTTTTGTAGCAACAGGGCAAGCTTATTCATACCATGTTGTAGGGGTGATAGCGTGGCGTGGTGGCAAGTGGTAAAGAACTTTATCCTCAGCGAGGAAGTGTTTGAGCCGCTTATTTTGATAGTTCTAGGGAGTGGACTGCGGGCTCTCAACCGCCAGCGCCGTAGTAAGGTATTGGATTCTTTAACCGAAGACATCGTGGATTATATAGAGGAAAACTACCGCAGGTGGGGCATTCGAGGACAGCAAAAGATGGACAAATTCATTGAGCTTTTGATTAACGAATTCAGAAAAGAAATGGGTTATAAGCCATCTAAAAAGGAACTGGAAACTGCCAAACTCAAAGCAGAAGCGAAGGTTCAGAGGGTGCGCAGAGAAAGCATTGCCATGCAATTCCATTCAACAGCAAAGAGGCCATTTATTGCTACCAGTCTCAGTTCTTCCCACTAATAGGTTTTAGCGCCAGCAGCGGGGGAAATATCCTCAAAAGGCAAAATTGGCTAGGAGCATTTTTAGCGCTATAATAATAATGACAGGTTGGTTCCCGGGAGGGAAGAAAAATGCGCAGTGTGTTCCTAGTCCTTTTGTTTGTCTGCTTGTATGCAGCCACAGTCTTGGCTGCAGAACACTGGACCCAACCTTTAACAGGCGATGAGCAGGTTTTGTTTGCTCTCTTAAATGCCAAGCGCCTGGAGAACGGCTTCCCCGTCATGCAGTTAGACGGGCTCTTGCTCGGTCAGGTTCGCTCAGGGCAAGGTGTAACTTTAACGGCCACCTCCCTAGGGGAGGCGGTAGAGAAAGCTCAGCCTGTGATCGCAGTTCTAGAGGTAAGCAGGGTAGGGCTTAAGGTAGTTCGGAGCAAGGATTATTTTGTAGTGACCTTAGTCGCAAAATAGGGCTAAAGCAAGGGAGGGAACCTAGTTTTGGTTCCCTCCCTTGCTTTAGGTCTTAGCTTGAAAACAAATCCTGAAGGAGCGATAATGCCTCTTTACGTAGGAAGCTGATTTGCTGCCTTGAGCCTGCCTTTTCTAACTGCTTGAGGATTTTTTCGAGTTTTGCAGAGGATGCTGTGATTTTGTGGGATTTGATTGGGCTGGAGACAAGTTTCTCGCTAATCTCCTGAAAAGCCCTTGCTCTCTGCCGCTCTAGGTTGGCAGCGCTTTGCGCAAGCAGCCCTCCGCCGCCAAATCCCCCTAGCAGTGCTGTAGAAGCCTGCCTGAATGTATCTCCTGCATCCACCAGAAGATACGCAGCCACTAACGCAGCCCCCATTCCGAGAATCATTTCCGCAAGGAAACCCAGCTTCAGGTACACTTTCCCTTCTTCTTGCCGCTCAAGGCCTGGCAAAAGAAGAATATTGCTGTGAAAATAAAGATGATTTAACAGTCCTCCAAAAGCTCCAAGGCCGAGGATAACAACAATGCCGGACACAGCCTTCCCTCCTGCTGAAGATTATTTCTATTCTTAAAATTATATTAGAAAAAAAGAGGAGGGAAACCTCCTCAATCATCATCTTCGATGGTATTGTTGATCCTGAAGACCTCGCAGCTTTGACACATAGCCCTCTTTTCGGCTGCTGTTCCTTGCACCTCGCCATCGCAAAGGGTGCCTGGGATCATCCAGCATTTTTCCTCGCTGCTCTGGTAGGCGGGACAATTAACCTCATTACAATCCTTAACCCGCCAGCAGCGCTGGAAGTTTCTTTTCACTTTGAACCGTCCCACTAAAGCTGTGAGATCCTCCGCCATTCGCACCAAATTCTTGGCAGATACTGCGAGCTGTTCCATGGTGGATGCCTGCTCCTCAACAGCTGCTGCCATCTCCTGGGTACCTGCAGCTGTCTGGTTGGCGATTCCAGCAACAGTTTCGATGGCGCTCATCATCTCTTCGCTGCCTGCAGCCTGCTCTTCCGCAGCTGCAGCGATCTCTTGAACCCTGTTCACAGTCTCGCTTACAGCCTGGGTAATTTGGATAAAGGCAGCTTCTGCTTCTTTAGCCACAGTATTGCCTTCTTCAACAGCCTTTGTGCCTAGTTCCATAGCTTCAACAGCTTCCTGGGTGCTTTGCCGGATTTCTTCGATCAATTTTACAATCTGCCCGGCTGATTGGGCGGATTGTTCAGCCAGCTTGCGCACTTCTTCAGCTACCACTGCAAACCCTCGGCCGTGCTCGCCTGCTCGTGCCGCTTCAATCGTGGCGTTTAGGGCCAGGAGGTTTGTAGTGCGGGCTATCCCCTGAATTACATCCACGATCTTCTCGATCTCTTGAGAACGGGCACCTAAGTTTGAAACAACATTAGCTGAGTTAACAACAGTTTCTCGGATTTGGGCCATTGATTCCATGACGCGCTCCAAGGCCTTTCCGCCCATTTTAGCCCGCTCTGATGCGCTTGTGCTTGTATCAGCGGCCATCTGGGCCCCAGCAGCAACCTGTTCGGCGCTGGAGGCCATCTGCCGGACCACCTCTGTGGTCTGCTGGGTGTGTTGTGCTTGTCTTTCAGTGCCTTGCGAGATCTCGTCGATGGTTGCAGCCAAATCCTTGGTAGCTGCATTTGCCTGGGTTGCAGAGGCGGACATGCTGCTGGCAGAAGTCATCAGCTCTTCCGCAGCCAGCAGGTTGTCCTTCAAAATGTTGCGGAGGTTGTCCACCATCTGGTTTGTACGCTCGGCTAAAACCTCGATTTCATCGCCAGTATGTATATCCAACTTGCCGGTCAGATCCTGATCAGCAAGCTTGGCCATCAGCTCGGAGAATTTATTTAAAGGATCTAAAATATAAATGCCCACGAAAGGCCTGATAATTACCAGAACAACAGCTGTGAGAATTGCTTTGCCGACAAATTCCCAGAAAACTGTCTGGAATTGGAAGAAGATCTTTTTCATAATGGGTATGCCGATAAATAATGCGATTACCAGCCCCACCCCAAAAAGGAGTATGATCTTGTTCTGCAGGCTGATTTTTTTCTTGCTGAGACTTTTTAACCGTTCCAATGAAATCCCTCCCACACAATCTCTCTAATATATTTTTCGCCACATTTCCTTTAAAAATAAGCAACCACCTTTGACAGGTGGCTGTTTATTTTATTTGTTTAGCAAAACCAGCAGGATTGAGGAAACCATAAACAACACTGCAGCGTATGTGGTGAGCTTTTCCAAAACAGCTTCCCAACCCCTGGCCTGATTGTGAAAAAGTTGTCCTCCGCCCCCTATGGAACCCAAACCTTCTCCTTTGCTAGGCTGGGCTATAACGATGAAAATCACAGCAATGGAGATAATGAACTGGAAGATAACTAAAGCAATCAACAAGCTCCCTCCTTAAACCTGCGAGAAAATTGCAAAACCGTCCGGTTACATTATAACCTAAGCGTTGCCGAAAAGCAACAGCAATTTCGATTAGGTCAGCTGGCAACCTCAGGTACTATGGCACCTTTCTCTGCCAGAACCCCTCTGAGCTGCTGCAGGTCAATTTCGCCCACAGCGCAGTTGTCGGTCAATGCAAGATAGGCAGCTGTTCCTGCAGCCTGTCCCATTGCCATACAAGAAGCCTGGACTCTGAAGGCTGATTGAGCAAGCCTGTCACCGCTGATGCAGCGTCCAGCTACCAGGAGATTCTTAAACCCTTTAGGGACTAAAGCACCATAGGGTATACTGGGCACTTTCCCCTCTTCCAGGAAAATATTTTTTATCGTATTCTTTTTATCCGTGGTATGCTGATCGATGGGATAAAAAGAGTGGCAGACTGCATCTGGCCCCGCTTTGGCTTCCAGATAATCATCTACAGTTATATAAGCCTCGCCTATAATCCTGCGGGATTCCCTTGCCCAAACTTCAGGGGCAATGATTATAGGCTGAAACTCCGATTCAAAATCCCGCAGCCAGTGGCTGATCCTGGCCACAGACTCCCGGCCTGCGAGCTCTGCCTTGGTGCGGCTTCTGCTGTCTGCGCCGTTGAACACCACGTGATTCACGTTCAAGCCCCGGAGAATGGTGACTGCATTTCTTCCGTTTTCGCCCCAAAAATCGCCGTGCAAAATAAGCCCCTTTTCTCTGGCTTCCATATAAGACTTATTCAGCTTCTCCGAATCGACATCTGCAGAACCTTTCAAGTAAAAGCCCAAGGTTCCCGGTTGGAGCTCTGCTCCCAACTCATAGTCTGCGCCTGCCCAGGCTGCAATATCCCCATCTCCTGTACAGTCGATGAAGACTTTTCCTTCAAGCAGCTGAAGCCCTGATTTTGTGGAGATAACCACTGCCTCCAGGCTTTTATCCCGGCCGAGAACTTCAACTACAGGCTGATGAAAGAAGAGCTCAACCTTGGCTTCCTGGGACATTTTATCCATCAGCCAGGCTGCCATGGGGGCGTTTACTTTCACAGCCATCTCAGGATGGCGTTTGGGAGTGCTGGGATCAGGAAGAGTTGCCCAGCCAGCTTCAGCTAGCCGCTCCATCAGTTCCCAGCCGATCCCTTTGATGACCAGTTTTCCCCAAGCGTGGAAGAGGGCAGGAGCAGGTACTCCGCCAACAGTCATGGCGCCTCCCAGCATGCCATAGCGTTCAAGCAAAGCGGTTCTGCAGCCGAGCCTTGCTGCTGCCACTGCTGCAGTAAAGCCTGCAGGCCCCCCACCGCAGACAATGACGTCAAAGCTGTCCATCCGCTTTATTCTCGATTGCAGCATCAAATACCCCTCCAAAAGTCTTTTCTAAGATATTCGGGGCCAGCGCGGCTTTCCCTCTTTAGGGAAAAATTTATTGACATTGCGCTGACATTCCTATACCATAAAATGGATCTACCTAACCATTATGGAATTAGGCTCTGGATGTGATCTCAATTGTGCCTTTATCCTGAATATAGAGCCCAGCTCCTTGCCATGTCTGCCCGGGATCTAAAGCTGCGGGAAGGATTGCTGCAGGAAGGAAAACTCTTTGGCGGCTATAACAAGGAAATGGAAAAGCTCCATAATGATAACGCGCAGCGCCTCGAGGAGATAATCAATGCCATCGGCTGGCCTACTGGAGCGAAAGTGGGAACCGACGGAGCTGAGGCAGCATGGCTCATCCTGCAGCACGCAATTGCGAGGCCGGATCTCCTAAAGAGCTGTCTTTCTCTTCTGCAGCAGGCAGCAGAGCGTGGGGAAATACCAGCAAAATACCCAGCATATTTAGAGGATCGGATCTGCTTTTTCCAAGGACAGCCCCAAAAATACGGCACACAATTTGATTGGGATGAAAAGGGCCAGCTCAATTACTGGCCCCTTCAGGATGAAGAGAATGTGGACCAGTTGAGAAAAGACATCGGCTTGCCTCCTTTGGCAGAGCAGGTGAAGGTTATGAGGCAAAGAGCTGCCCGGGAAGGCGAAAAGCCGCCTGACGAGAGGCAAAGGAGGCAGCAGCTGGCTTGGTGTCGGAAGACAGGGTGGCGGGATCAGGGTGCAAATTCCCTTGACACTAAAACAGAGAATGTTATAATTAAATAGGCGGGGGTGAAGCAAGTGGAGAGAAAAGTTATAGCAGTAAACCGCCAGGCCCGCCACAACTATCACGTGCGCGAAACCATAGAAGCAGGAATTGCCCTTCAGGGCACGGAAGTAAAATCCCTTAGAATGGGGAAAGTTAATCTCAAAGACAGCTTTGCTAGAGCTGAAGGTGGAGAAGTTTTCCTCTACAATATGCACGTGAGCCCGTACGACAAAGGAAATCGCTACAATCACGATCCGCTGCGCCCCAGAAAACTGCTGCTGCATAAAGCTGAAATAACCCGCCTGCAGAGCAAAATAGCGGAGAGGGGATTGACTTTAATTCCCCTTGAGCTGTACTTTAACGAAAAGGGCATAGCAAAGGTAGCTTTAGCTGTCGCCCAAGGGAAAAAGCTTTATGACAAACGGCAAGATCTCGCCAAACGAGACCTTAAAAGGCGACTGGCTCGAGGCGAGAGAGAGTTCTAACATGGGGGCGAACTAGTTTCGACGGGGAGAGTGAGAGTAAAAGGAGCGAGCCGAGATCCCACCTGGTCTCGTTAAACGGTGGAAACAAATAAACGCAGACAATTACGCATTAGCTGCTTAATTCACAGCAGCACGTCTAACCTTCCTCGCTTGTAGGGAAGGATTAGACGTCAACTATACAAGCTACCCAAAGCCTTTCGTTGCCGAAGGCTGCGGGGAAATTTAAAGGCAACTAGCCTTCTGTCATCCTGCCTTTGGGAGGGCAGCAGGTGAAAACAAAACAAAGGCTACGCTCGTAGAGCCTTTTATTGTCACCTTTTCGGACGCGGGGGGCAGTTCCCCGCCGCCTCCACCAAAGGAGAGTTGAACAAGCCGCCTTCTGGGCGGCTTTTGGTAATTAAAGGAAAAGGGGAGATGAACATGGACCCACAGGTGCAGGCGGTTGTCCTGGCAGCCGGCATGGGCACGCGGATGAAGTCCAAAGTTCCGAAAGTGCTTCACCCTTTAGGAGGCAAACCCCTGTTGTGGCATGTGCTACATACTCTGGATGAAGCAGGAATTGAAAAGCGGGCAATTGTAGTGGGTCATTTGGCAGAGCAGGTGAAAGCTGCCTTCCCTGAGGAAAAAAACTGGTTTCTCCAAGCTCAGCAGCTGGGCACAGCCCACGCTGTGGCGATGGCCAGGGAATTTCTAGCACAAGCTCAAGGCTTCGTTTTCATCCTCTACGGGGACACACCCCTGCTGCGCTCCCAAACCCTGCAAGAGATGCTTGCCCTGGCTCAAGAAACCGGCCGGGGGGTGCTGCTGGGAGCAAAGGTGGCAGATCCCACAGGCTACGGCCGGCTGATTCGAAACGAGGAAGGTTTACTGGCAAAGATCGTAGAGGAAAAAGACGCAAGCCCCGAGGAGCGGGCTATTTGCGAGATCAACGCCGGCGTCTACTGCCTGCCGAAAGGAAACTTATGGGCTCTTGCCAAGATCAGCAATAACAACAAACAAAAGGAATTTTACCTAACAGACATCGTGGAGATCTTGGCTCAAGCTGGGGACAACCTCGCCATTTACACCACCCCCGACCCAGATGAGATTTTGGGCGTCAACAGCCGCAGGCAACTTGCGGAGCTTGAGGCGATTATGCGGGAGCGGAAATTAAGGGAACTGTTGGACAGCGGTGTTACCATCGTCGATCCTGCCAGCACCTTTGTGGCACCAACTGTAGAGGTAGGTCAGGACAGCACCATCCTGCCCTTTACAATTTTAGAAGGGGAAACTGCAATCGGCGAAGACTGCATCATCGGTCCCCGCTCTCGAATTGCAGGCAGCAAAATAGGAAATGGCTGCCGCATTCAGGAGAGCATTGTTTTAGAGAGCGTCATGGAAGAGGGAGTCAGCGTAGGACCTTTCGCCTATATCAGGCCAGGCACAATTGTGCGGCAGGGGGCCCGGGTAGGCGATTTTGTGGAACTGAAAAACTCCACAATAGGACCTGGCAGCAAAGTACCGCACCTCAGCTACATCGGTGACTGCGAAATCGGAGCTGGAGTGAACATCGGCGCTGGCACTATCACCTGCAATTACGACGGTGTCCACAAACACCGCACGATTATCGAGGACGGAGCCTTTATCGGCAGCAACACCAATTTGGTTGCGCCCATCAAAGTCGGGCAAAACGCTTTGGTTGGCGCAGGATCCACCTTGACGGAAGAGGTTCCTCCAGGGGCTCTCGCTATCGCCAGGGCCAGGCAGGTTAACCTGCCAAAAAAGGAAAAAAACATAAGCAAGCAGGAAAATCCTTAAGTTAAGCGAATAAGGTGTTAGGAACATCCCAAAGGGAGGCGCTATTTTAATGTCTTGCCAGGTCGGCCGAAAGAAAATGATCTTTACCGGAAACGCCAACCCACAGTTGGCTGAAGAGATTTCCCAGGAATTAGGCATTCCACTAGGAGAATCCCAAATTTCCCACTTCAGCGATGAAGAAATCAGGGTGCGTATTTTCGAAACAGTCAGGGGCGCTGATACCTTCGTTATTCAACCAACCTGCGCACCTGCTAACACCAACCTGATGGAACTTCTCATCATGATCGATGCTTTAAGGAGAGCATCAGCAAAGCACATCACAGCGGTTATCCCATACTATGGATACGCGCGTCAGGACAGAAAAACCCAACCTAGGGATCCAATCACAGCGAAACTGGTGGCCAACCTCATAACAGCTGCCGGTGCAGACAGGGTCCTGACCATGGATCTGCACGCAGGACAGATCCAGGGTTTTTTTGACATTCCCTTGGACAACCTAAAAGCACTGCCAATTCTAGTCCAATATATTCAGTCGAAAAACCTGGACGACATAGTAGTAGTTTCACCTGACGTGGGCGGAGTTACCAGAGCCAGGGATCTTGCAGAGCGGCTGGGCTCCAAGATCGCCATCATCGACAAGCGCAGGCCGGATGCCAATGTGTCTGAGGTAATGCACATCATCGGCGATGTCAGGGGCAAAACAGCCATTATTGTCGACGACATCATCGACACAGCAGGGACAATCGTCCAGGCAGCAGCTGCCCTGGTTGCTGAAGGGGCAAAAGACGTCATCGCCTGCTGCAGCCATCCGGTTTTATCAGGCCCTGCCATCGAAAGAATTCAGGACTCAGTTCTCAGCGAAGTGATTGTTACCAACAGCATCCCGCTGGGGAACAAGAAAATTGATAAGATTAAAGTGCTTTCTATCGCTCCCCTTTTGGCAGAAGCAATCAGCCGCGTTTACGAAGAGCGCTCAATCAGTGAACTTTTTATTTAGAATTCAGTGGAGGTGTAGTTAAGTGGAACAGGCTGTAATCACAGCGGAGTTGCGACAGAAGACAAGTAAAGGTGAAAATAAGAGATTGCGAAAAGAAGGCAAGATTCCCGGCGTCCTCTACGGCAAAGGGAAGGAAGCTGCATCCATTGTGCTTTCTGCCCGGCAACTGCAGCAGGTTGCTGCAGGGGAAGGGGCAAGGCTCCTGAAGCTGCAGCTGCCAGGAGAAGCTGAGCGCACAGTTCTGCTCAAGGATATCCAGTATGATCACCTTTACAAAAACATCCATCACGTTGACCTGCAGGAAATCAGCTTGACAGAGAAGATCACAGTCACAGTACCGCTGGTTCTTGCAGGGGAAGATGCCAGAGAGAACGACGGCGGAATTGTCCAGCAGATGCTTCATGAGCTTGAAATCGAATGTCTGCCAACCAATCTGCCTGAGCAGATCGCTGCAGACGTTTCCGGTTTGGCCATTGGAGACTCACTTACTGTGGCTGAACTGGCAGTTGACGAAGGCATTGAAATTAAAACCTCCCCAGAGGAGACAGTGGTCACTGTAGTTGCCCCGACTAAAGTCGAAGAAGTAGAAGAAGAGGCAGCAGAAGAAGCCCCAGAAGCAGAAAGCGAGGAGGAAGCAGCAGAAGAAAATGCGTAGCTCACCTACGCATTTTCTTTCTATTCTCCATGGACAAATATTTGATTGTAGGCTTGGGAAACCCAGGGAGCCAATACGAACTTACCCGCCACAATTTGGGCTTCTGGGCAGTAGACGAGCTGGCCAGAAGGTGGAACCTGCGCTGGCGCAAAGGAGAAAAGGCCCTGCTGGCACAGGACAAAGGCCTTTACCTCCTCAAGCCCCTCACTTATATGAATAACAGCGGCCAGGCTGTGGAACCTTTTTTAAGGAAGGAAGGCATTTCCCAAGAGTGCCTTTTGGTGATCTACGACGATCTGGACCTGCCTGCCGGGAGAATCCGCCTGCGCCCCCGGGGCAGCAGCGGAGGACACAGGGGCTTGGCTTCGATCATCAATTTTTTAGGAAGCGAGGAATTTCCCCGCCTGCGCATTGGCATCGGCAGGCCTGCACCAGGACTGATGTCCTCAGCGGACTGGGTCCTGGCGCCAATTGACAAGGAAGACGCTGTGCTTTTAGGTGCAGCTGTAAGGCGGGCTGCAGATGCTGTGGAGGCGTGGCTCCGCTATGGGATGGAGAAAGCAATGAGCGAATACAACACCAGGGCTTAAAAATGCATCTTTTTGCAGCAGGAGCTGCTGTTCTTGCAACATATCTTTTCTGGCCGCTTTTGAGAAAATTGAAACCAGGCAGCGTGATGAAGGCCGCACCCCTCATCGAAGAAGGGGCCAAGGCCCTTGCTGCCTGGTATTTTGCTGTGCCCATTTTTCCCCTCCACTTCTACTTCGGCCTAGCAGAGGCCCTTTGGGAAGTGGGCAGAAGGAAGCCTGGCCCTGCCCTGGCAGCTCTGCTTACCCACACGAGTTTCGGGCTGGCAGCATCCTGGGCTTTCAGGTGGGGCAGAGTCGCTTCCTTCGGTGCAGCAGTCGCCCTTCACTTTTTTTGGAATTATTTCATTTATTTAATGCAAGGGAAAAGAGGAATTTAGTGCATGGGACTTTCAGGTTTACTACCCACAATCCAAGAGCTGCCTGATTTTCAGGAAGTACAGAGCGCCGCAAGGCGAGGAGTTCGCGAGCAGCTGGTAAGCGGCATTGGCGGCTCATTGAAAACAGCTTTTGTGGCAGCCCTTTTCCAGGAAAAGCCCCAAGGAATGCTGTACCTCACCTACAACCCCCTCCAGGCTGCTAAAGCCGTGGAGGATTTAGAAAGCTTCCTGGGGAAAGAGCACGTTTTTCTCTACCCCACAGAGGAGCTGCTGCCCCATGAGCTGGTGCGGCCCAATTGGGAGATCGCAGGGCAGAGGCTTGCCGCCTTACGGGCGCTTTTTACAAACTCCCCTGCTGTGGTGGTGGCACCCATCAGAGCCATTTTGGAGCCTGTGCTGGAACCAGAAGAATTAAAGAAATATTATGTAGATTTGCGCGTTGGCGACGAGGTAGACCTGGAAGCACTCTCGAGCATCTTGACCTCCTCAGGCTACGAACGGGTGGATTTAGTTGAGGGGAGAGGGCAATTCAGCATCAGGGGAGGGATCGTGGACCTCTTTCCGCCAGACAGGCAGCTTCCCCTGCGGCTTGAGTTTTTCGATCGGGAGCTGGACTCCCTTCGGGAATTTGAGCCTGACAGCCAGCGCTCTGTGAGAAACCTTCAAGAGGCAAGCGTCTGTCCGGCCTGGGAGCTTCCCTATCCCAGAGATCTTTCTGCGGAACTGGAGAAAATCAAAGAGGCTGCGGAAAAGATCCCAGGCCTCGATCGGGAAGCAAGAAGGTTAATCGAGGAGCGCACAGCCGAGCACCTGGAAAAACTGAAAACAGGCAGCTATTTTCCCGGGCTGTCCCTTTATGCGCCGGCTATTGTGCCTTTGACCAGCTTTTTCTCATACTTTCAAGGGAAACTTGTGATCTTGGACGAACCCAATCGAATCCGGGAAAGCGCACTGGCTTTCGATTACGAGTTTGCAGAGCTGTATACCGACAAGCTGTCCAAAGGCCTTACCCTGCCCTTGGAGCAGGAATTCTTTTTCCAGTGGGATGAAATAGCCAAAGAGTTGAAAGATTTTCGGCTCTTGTATTTCTCCCTTTTAGGCAAGCGAATGAGCGGGATGAGGCTGGAAAAGACAGCTGTTTTAGGCAGCAGGACAGTGGAGCATTTCTCCGGCAGGATGGAGGAGCTGGCAGAGTCAGTTCGCCAGTGGCAGCGGGAGAAATACAGGATTTTATTTGTGGTTACAGACCAGCAGCGCGGCCAGAGGCTTGTGGAGGCGCTATCGCAGTTCGAGCTTTCGCCAGTATTCAAGCCTCACTTAGACAGCCCCCCTTCTGCAGGTGTGCCTTATGTCTCCCTCGGCCGGCTTGAGGCAGGCTGGGAAGTGCCCAGGGGCAAGCTCATCGTCCTTACAGAAAACGAACTTTTCGGCCGCACCCGAAAAAAGAGAAGAGTGCGGATTCGGGATAAGGGCATAGAAATCAGCAGCTTCCAGGATCTGCAGCCAGGGGACTATGTGGTGCACGTCAACCACGGAATCGGGCAGTATCTGGGAGTGGAAACCCTCGAGATTGATGGGAAAAAGAGAGATTACCTTCAAATCAAGTATGCAGGAGAAGACAAGCTCTATGTGCCAGTAGATCAGATCGCTTTCCTGCAGAAATATGTAGGGGTGGAAGATACACCGCCGAAGCTGAGCAACCTCAACAGCTCAGATTGGAACCGCGCCAAGAAAAAGGTGCGGGACAGCGTCCAGGAGATGGCCATCAATCTCCTGGAACTATATGCCCAGCGGGAGGCCATTCGGGGCCACGCTTTCAGCCCCGACACTGTCTGGCAGAAAGATTTTGAGGATGCTTTCCCCTATGAGGAAACGCCAGATCAACTGCGGGCCATTGAAGAGGTTAAAAGGGATATGGAAAAGCCAAGGCCCATGGACCGCCTCCTCTGCGGTGATGTAGGCTACGGCAAGACAGAAGTGGCCCTCAGGGCCGCTTTCAAGGCAGTGATGGACGGCAAACAGGTGGCAGTGCTGGTGCCCACCACCATATTGGCCCAACAGCACTACAACACCTTCAGGGAACGATTTGCCGGCTACCCTGTAAAGGTGGCATCTCTCAGCCGCTTCCAAACTGCTAAAGAGCAGAGAATGGTGCTGAGGGGATTGGAAAAAGGGGAGGTGGATATTGTCATCGGAACCCACCGCCTCTTGGGCAAAGACGTGAAATTCAAAGATCTAGGTTTGATGGTCATCGACGAAGAACAGAGATTTGGCGTCGCCCAAAAAGAAACACTGAAGGAAATGCGCAGCACAGTGGACGTCTTAACTATGACAGCCACCCCTATCCCCAGGACCCTGCACATGGCCATGGTGGGCGTGCGGGATATGAGCGTCATCGAAACTCCCCCTGAAGACCGCTATCCTGTCAGGACCTATGTCCTAGAATTCGAGCCGCAAATCATCGCAGAAGCAATCAACAGGGAAATGGGCAGGGGGGGCCAGGTGTTCTTTGTCTACAATAATGTTAATGCCATCCCTTCCATGGCCGCCTACCTCCAAGGACTCGTGCCAGGTGCCAGGATCGCCATTGCCCACGGACAGATGCCCGAAGGGGAACTTGAGCAGGTGATGATGGATTTCCTGGAAGGGGAAGCAGACATCCTGCTGTGCACGACCATCATCGAAACAGGTCTTGATATGCCCAATGTGAATACCCTTATTGTCTACGATGCAGATCGCTTTGGTCTGGCGCAGCTGTACCAGCTCCGGGGCAGGGTAGGCAGATCCAACCGCATCGCCTACGCTTATTTCACCTACCAAAAGGATAAAGTCATCGGTGAGGACGCAGAAAAAAGGCTGGTTGCCATCAGGGAATTTTCGGAACTCGGCTCTGGGTTTAAAATCGCCATGCGGGACTTGGAGATCAGGGGAGGCGGCAATATCCTCGGCCCTGAGCAGCACGGCTTTATCAACACCATCGGTTTTGAGCTCTACTGCAAAATGCTGGAAGAGGCTATTGCGGAACTCCGCGGCCAAAGCAGAGAAGAAGAACCAGAGCCTGTGATCGATCTGGATTTGGACGCTTATATCGACGACGATTATATACCAAATTCGAGACAAAAATTATCTTTCTACAAGCGCCTGGCAGCTGCCGATTCCAAGGCAGAAGTGGAAGAATTGGCAGATGAGCTTCTAGACCGCTATGGCGAGTGGCCTGAAAGCGTAGTTAACTTGCTTAAGGTGGCTAAGATCAAAGCCATGGCCAAAAAGATGGGAATAGAGGCAATTACTGCCGACAATTTCAATTTTGTGGTCCGGTTTAGCCACAAAGCGAAGATAGATCCCAGAAAGCTTGTGGAGCTGGTGCAGAAGCGCCGCTATCCTCTGAGCCTGGTGGCAGGACAAAATCCCCAGCTGAAACTGCGTAAAGACAAGAAAGCCATACCTGTGGTCCTGGGACAGCTGGAGAAAATTTTAGGGGAGATTGCAGGAGAAAAGGGAAAAGATGAATAATCTGGCGACCAGATATCAATACTATCAATAGTCATACAACGGGTGCCGCAAAGGAGGGGCATTTTTTGAAGGCAACTGGAATTGTTCGCAGGATTGATGATCTTGGTCGCGTAGTGATTCCTAAGGAAATTCGGCGCACTTTGCGGATCCGCGAAGGTGATCCATTGGAGATCTTTGTGGATCGGGACGGAGAGGTCATTCTCAAGAAATATTCTCCCATCGGTGAGCTGGGGGATTTTGCAAAAGAGTATGCAGACTCCCTCTACGAGGCAACAGATCACATTGCCTGCATTTCTGACCGCGATACGATTATCGCGGTGGCTGGAGCTCCTAAAAAGGAATTCCTGGACAAACCCATCAGCCAATCTGTGGAAAGGGCCATGGAAGAGAGGCGGACCATCCTCAACAATGAGCCTGGAAAAAGCACAGAGGACGGCTATGGGGATGAGGAAGAGGCGAAGTTCTCAGCCCAGGTGATCGCACCCATCATCGCAGAAGGGGACCCAATTGGTGCCGTCATTCTTCTCTCAAAGGAGCCAGGCCAAAAGATGGGAGAACTGGAAGTGAAGCTGGCTGAAACAGCTGCAGCCTTCCTGGCAAAACAAATGGAACAGTAAGAGAGCAGGCACTCGCCTGCTCTCTTGTCTTTAGGCTAAGTTAAGGCCATGGGTTTTTGGGATCCATTCCGTATACCTGCACCACTTCGAACAATGGGCTGCCCGCTAGGTCCTTTGGCGTGACAACCCTCCCTCCGGTTGAGTCGAGGTCAAAGCCGTATTCCCGAAAAGCCCGCCAGATGAGGTGGGCGCAATGTGTGCCGGAGATCTCTTCTTTGGGCTCGTACTTTTTCTTCAAGATCCCGAGAGTTAAGGAATAAGGGACGTCATTGAGGTAGGTTTTGGCAAAGGCTGCAATTTCCCCAAGCAGTTCTCTGTCCGCGCCTTTCAGCTTCAAGACCATAAAGTTTGGGTACTGCAGCCACTTGCTGATATCCTGCAGGCAGGAATTGGTCCCGAGGACAACAGATTCCAGGGTCTGTCCTCGCTCTGCATCCACAACGATAGCAGCATGGCCGTTGCGCCAGCTCAAGGTATGGGAGGCTTTGGTGATCAACACATAGCCGTTCTGCAGGTGAGCAAATTCTGTCCCGCCTTCCACCAGCCGTTCTTCGTTGGAAATGATGCTGTTGGGCTCGCAGACAAACTCTACCTCCTCAAACAGCTTCTCCTGAAAGAAGAGGAGCCGCTCTATCCCATCCTCCTCTTGCATGAGGGCATCCACTGCTGCTTTCCCCAAACCTGTCTGCTCATAGATCGCTTGATAGTCCCCTGGTTCAAGGGCATCTTTCTGTAAAATTTCTGTGAGATCAACCTGTGGATAGTCAGGCACCACATGGGCAGATTTTTCAACAAAGGGTGGGAAAAGGCGCAAAAGAACCAGGATCAGAAGCGCACCGAAAGCCACCTTTGTTTTTCTCCTGACTGCCACAGAACTCACTCCCTGCAGTAAAATGCTTTCAGTTTCAGTATACCACACTTAAATCCCCCGCAGAAGGACTTCTTTTGCCTGCCCCTCAAGTGCCTTCTTTGCCTTGGCGAACCAGTCAGCGGGATAGGTTTCAGCTTTTTCCAAGGCTGGGTTCAAAGTTTTCGCCGGCCGGAACATTTGGACGGCATAGCGCTGGACAGGCCCCAGCCTCCTGGCAATGAAAGCCAGGTCCTCAATGGCCACAAGACCAGGCACAGCAGTTGTCCGCAGCTCATAAGCCACGCCGCTTTCCTTTATTATCTCCGCACTTTCAGCTGCAGTATCAAACGCCAGCTTGCCGCCTGTGGCAGCTCTGTAGCGGCAGGGGGAAGATTTTATGTCAAGGGCGACATAGTCCAAGTGCGCCAGCAGCCTCTTCAGGAACTTGGGCCTGGAGCCGTTGGTATCGAGCTTTACCCTGTAGCCCAAGCTCTTTATTTCACAGATAAATTCCTCTAAATCTTCCTGCACTGTGGGCTCGCCGCCGCTGATGCACACAGCCCCGAGCTTCCCTGCCCTTTTTTCCAGAAAGGCCAAAACTTGCTTGTGGTCCACACTTTCCCTTCCCTCTACGAGCTCCCTGTTGTGGCAAAAAGGGCAGCGCAGGTTGCAGCCGCTTGTGAAAATAACGACCGCAGGCCTTTGAAGGTAATCCACAAGGCTCAAAGGAATAACACCGCCAATTTTCATCCTGCTTCCCTGCTCCTGAAAGTGCGGCGGTCTGAAAACTCAGCTTGTTTTCCCAGGTTCCAATTCCTTACAGGCCTGTAGAAGCCGACAACCCTGCTCCAAATTTCTGTAGCGCTGCCGCAGCTGGGGCAGAAGGGCTGTTCTCCCCGCAGATAACCGTCCTGGGGACAGATGCTGAAGGTCGGCGTGATGGTGAAGTAAGGGATCTTGTAGCTGGTGAAGATGGTCTTCAAAAGGGCCTTGAGAGCATCCAGATCATCTATCTGCTCACCCAGAAAGCCGTGGAAGACAGTTCCCCCAGTGTAGAGGGTCTGCAGTTCCTCCTGGAGATCCAAGGCTTCGAAAAGGTCGTCTGTGAAGCCCACAGGCAGCTGGGTGGAGTTAGTATAATAGGGCGCCTGCGTACTCCCTTGGGTAATGATGGACGGATAAGCCTGCCTGTCCAGCCGTGCCAGGCGATAGGAGGTGCCTTCAGCAGGGGTGGCCTCGAGATTGAAGAGCTGGCCTGTTTCTTCTTGAAAGGCTACAAGCCGCTGCCGCATGAAGGCCAAAACCTCTCTGGCGAAAGCTTGTCCTTCTGCTGATGTGATGTCTCTGCCGAAAAAATTTAGCAGCGCTTCGTTCATCCCCACAAGACCAATGGTATTGAAGTGGTTTTCCCAATACCTGCCGAACCTTTTGTAGACGCCGTCCAGATAAAAACGGGAGTATGGATACAGCCCTTTGGCCATCAACTCTTCAAGCACTCGCCTTTTGAGGAGCAGGCTCTCTTTGGCCAGCTCCATCAGCTTCTCCAGCCTGGCGAAAAATTCAGCTTTGTCCTTGGACAAATGACCAATTCTGGGCATGTTGATGGTAACGACTCCTATGGAGCCTGTGAGAGGATTGGCCCCAAAAAGACCCCCGCCGCGCCTGCGGAGCTCCCTGGCATCCAGTCGCAGTCTGCAGCACATGCTGCGCACATCGTCTGGCGAGAGATCTGAGTTCAGGAAGTTGGCAAAATAGGGAATGCCGTATTTTGCAGTCATGGCCAGCACCCTTTTGAAAACAGGTGAGTCCCAATCGAGGCTCTCTGTGATGTTGTACGTTGGAATGGGGAAGCTGAAGGTTCTGCCTTTGGCATCTCCTTCCATCATCACCTCGCAGAAGGCCAGGTTCAGCATGTCCATTTCTTTTTGGTAATCACCATAACAGGATTCCTGATACTCGCCGCCGATGATCACTGGGCTTTTGGCTAAAGTCCCAGAAGGGACTAGATCCATGGTGATGTTCACGAAGGGGGTCTGAAAGCCCACTCTGGTGGGAACGTTCAGGTTGAAGATGAACTCCTGCAGCGCCTGCTTCACTTGGGTGTAGTCCAGGTTATCTTTGGCGATAAAGGGCGCAAGATAAGTATCGAAGTTGGCAAAAGCTTGGGCGCCAGCTGCTTCCCCCTGAAGGGTGTAGAAGAAGTTAACGATCTGCCCTAAAGCGGTGCGGAAGTGTTTGGCAGGGGTGCTTTCCACCTTCTCGCTCACCCCGCCAAACCCCCGCAGGAGCAGATCTTCCAGGTTCCAGCCGCAGCAGTATGGAGCGAGAAGCCCCAGATCGTGGATGTGGAAGTCTCCGCTTATATGTGCCATGCGGATTTCTTCAGGATAGATTTCCTCAAGCCAGTATTTTGAGGTGACTGCAGAGATAATGTGGTTGTTGAGCCCCTGCAGGGAATAGTTCATGTTGCTGTTTTCATTGACCCACAAGTGCTCTCTGCCCACATACTCTTTAATCATCTTTTGGGCGTCCATTAGAGTGCTGCTGAAGTCCCTCAGCTTCTGCCGCTGCCTTCGGTAGAGGATGTACGCTTTGGCTGTGGCTGCTTGTCCGTGTTCCATTAAAACCTGCTCCACAATATCCTGGATCTCCTCCACTGTGGGAAGAGAACCTGGCTTCAGCCTCGCAATTACCACACAAGTCAGCTTCTCTGCAAGTTCTTTATCTGGTTTGCCTACAGCGCAGCTTGCTTTGTAGATGGCTCTGGCAATGCGAGTTGGGTCAAAAGGCACCACTGTGCCGTCTCTTTTTCTTATTTTGTCCACGAAAACTCCTCCTCTCTTGCTGAAAGAAAAAGCCCCATCAGCAGAGATGGGGCAATGTCAGTAAAACAAAAACACCACCTTTCTTCCCGCTGAAGACGGTGTGATTCTCAAAATGGGCCAGGTCTCCGGACTTCCAGGTCTTCCTCCTCCGGCGCCTTCTCGGAATACTTTCCAATGGCATTTTGCCGGATTCGTCGCTGGTTACCGTAGCAGGGGCTGTACCGGATTTGCACCGGTTTCCCTTACAACCCATTTCGTGCGTATTTTTTTGTTGGTTATTATATTCTAGCTGAAAACGGAAATCCCTGCCGGGAAGGCAGGATTCTTCTTTCCCAGCCTCGAAAGACTAGTAGGAAGAAAGGAAGGGATAACATGGCAATCTCCGTTCTAGGGCTTGTTGACTCTTTAGAGAACCTCAACCTTGCTGTCTGGAAGGTTTTAACTAGTGCACACTGTGTTTATTTGGGACGGGATCATGCAGCTTTAAGGGCAAAACTCGAGGAAGAGGAGCTGGCCTATGAGCTGTGGGCAGAGCTTGCGCCCAAAGAGCGGGCAGAGAGGCTGCTTGCGCACCACGGGGCAGGTGAAAATGCTGTCTATGTTGCTGAAAAACTTCCTCCAGAAACGGACGAGGCTGTAAGGCTTCTTAAAGGTAAGGGAAAGATTTATTGCCCAGGGCTTTTGGAATATCTGGAAGAGAAAATGGGCGTTGATTTGAGGCGGGGGACCGTCTTTGTGGAGGGGCAGACCCTTGCAGGCTTCAATCCATCGCTGCCCAACCTCCTTTGGGGGCCATTTGACAGGGAATCAGTGGCAAAGCTGAAAGAGCGGGCAGTGACGTTTCCAGCAGGCTATCGGGTCAAAGCCTGCTTCCACTTGGGGACCAGCTGCGAGGAAATAGAAGAGAGAGAGCTTACAGCAGTAGATGCAGAACCAGGCCTTTCCTGCCTTTATTTGCCGCAGGTGGGAAACACTGGTGCAGGGGAGAAAATTGAAGAGCTGGAGCGGGTAATGGCCAGGCTTCGGAGCGAAAACGGCTGTCCGTGGGATCGGGAGCAGACGCTGCAAACCCTGCAGCAGTATTTAATCGAAGAGGCATATGAGGTGCTGGATGCTTTGGCCCAAGGGGATCCTGATGCCCACTGTGAGGAACTTGGAGATGTGCTTCTGCAGATCGTTTTCCAAAGCAGGATAGCTTTTGAGCAGGGCCAATTCTCCCTGCAGGATGTAATCGCCTCGGAAACTGAGAAAATGATCCGCCGCCATCCCCACGTCTTCGGCCAGCTGGCTGTCTCCTCTGTGGAAGGAGTTCTGGAAAACTGGGAAAAAATCAAAGCCAAGGAGCGGGGAGGGGTAAAGCGGAAATCCCTTTTGGATGGTATACCGAAAGGCCTGCCTGCCCTTGCCCGAGCTTACAAAATCCAGGACAAAGCTGCAAAGGTGGGATTTCAGTGGGACGATGTGAAAGGTGCGCTGGTTAAAGTTGACGAGGAACTTGACGAATTGAAAACCGCCCTGGAAGAGGGAGAACAGGCTGCCGTGGAAGAGGAATTTGGCGATCTCTTGTTTGCTTTGGTTAATGTGGCCAGATACCTGTCTGTTTATCCTGAGATTGCCTTGAATAAAACAGTGGGCAAATTTGAGCGCAGGTTCCGCTATATTGAAGAACACGCAGAAAAGCCTTTGGAAGAGATGACTTTGGAAGAGATGGACAAGCTTTGGGACCAGGCAAAGCTTTCAGAGTGAAACTGCATATTTCCTTCCTGCAGACGGGATATTAAAAACAAGAAACCTGCAGGGAGGAAAGAAAATGCGCAAGAAGCTGTGGCTTATCAGCCTGTTGTTGATTGTCTTGTTGGCCGGCTGCGGCAGACAGGAAGAGGAGCAGCTGCCTGAAGAGAAGACCATTACCATCTACGATCATAAAAACGATCAGAAGCTTACCATGCCAATTGAGGAGTATCTGCAGGGGGTAGTGGCAGGAGAGATGAAACCTGGCTGGCCCCTGGAAGCATACGCAGCCCAGGCTATTGTTGCCCGAACCTTCACCATGGAATTCATCAACCGCGGAGGAACCCAGAAACTCCACGGCACAGATGTGTGCACAGATGAAACCCACACCCAGGCATATAATCCGAGCAACATCAATGAAACTATAAAAAAAGCTGTTGATTCCACCCGAGGCCAAGTCTTGACGTACAACGGCGAGTACATTAAGGCATGGTTTAATGCAGCCTGCGGAGGGATAACAGCCCGGGCAAAAGAGGGATTGGCCTATCCTGATGCAGAACCCCCTTACACAGTGAACAAAAAGTGCCCGGAAGCAAAGTACAGCCCGTCTGAAGTCAAGAGCTGGAGCGCCACCTTCACCTACAAGGAACTTGCGGAACTCCTTAAGGAGCTTGAGATAAAGTCTGTAGAAAAGCTTGAGATAGCAAAGAAAAGCGATGCAGGCAGGGTTGAGAGCTGGAAAATAGTCCACAGTGGCGGAAGCACTGAGGTGTCGGGGCAGGATCTGCGCCTCTATTTGGATCCCATGCGCCTGCGCTCCAACGTGATTACGGAGCTAGTCAACGGAGAAGAAGCAGTTACCATCCGGGGCCGGGGGTTTGGCCACGGCGTGGGTCTATGTCAGTGGGGAGCATATACCTTGGCCAAGGAAGGGAAAAAGGCCGCTGAAATTGCCCAATATTATTTCCAAGGGACGAAAATCGAAAAGCGGTGGCGCTGACTCCTTCCTGTCATATTTTTGCAAGGTGGACATATCTATAGATTAAAGGGAAAAGTCTTGTCTACCTTGCAAAAAGGGGGAGTTAGCATGGAAGATAAAAGAAGAGATTTCGCAGCCGGACCGCATCGACTTCATCAGGTTGTGCTCAAAGAGCGGGGAGATCTTCTGATTGAGGGCGTGGCAAACGTTGAAAGCTTTGATGATCAGGAAATTCTGGTGGAAACAGAAGCAGGGATGCTGCAGGTTACAGGCAAGGAGCTGCATATCAAGCAGCTGGATTTAGACGGCGGCACCTTGGCTGTGGAAGGACTGATTGTAGGCCTTGAGTATACTGGCGATGTCCATGGGAAGAAGTCTGGGGGACAAGGTGTTTTCGGCAAACTATTCCGGTAGGTGGGGCATATGGATGGCCTTTACACGCAGCTGTTTGCCATGGGCATCACCCTCATCTCCGGAGTCCTCCTGGGGCTCTGCTTCGACATCTACAGAGTCTTAAGAGCTCTTTGGCGCCCTGGTCCGGTTTGGACCAGGGTGGGCGATTTCCTTTTTTGGCTTTTCGCCTTCTGTCTGCTTTTCAGCCTGCTTCTTATAGGCAATTGGGGGGAAATGCGCTTATATGTGGTTGTGGGCTGGGCGTTGGGCGTTTTCCTCTACCACCGCCTCCTAAGCCGCAGCATAGTTTCAATTTGGTTTCGCCTTTTCTCCGCTGTCCACCACTCCTTTGCTTATCTGGGGAGGGGTTTTTATCTTTTTTGGGCTGGAATCTGCCGTCGCCTAAAAAAATAGCAGGAAAATCCGGAGGGTTTGTCGAAGTAGTTAATAGTTTTTTCGAGACATATTTAGACCAATTAAAAAACTTTGGAGGCGAAGGCAGTGCAGAGAATTGTGCTAAAAGGCGGGAAAGTGATTACGCCTTTCGTGGTAGAAGATCCAGGGGTAGTTGTGTTTTCCGATGGCAAAATCGAGTATGTGGGAAAAGAATACCAACCCCAAGCAGGAGATGAGGTTGTAGATGTCACTGGCAGGATTGTCGCACCGGGACTGATTGATCTCCACATTCACGGTGGTGCCGGCCATGATGTGATGGGAGGAACAGTGGAGGACGTTTTGGCTGTAGCCAAAAACGAGCTGAAATCAGGTGTCACAGCCTTTGTTCCTTCTCTGTATGCAACTGCCTGGGAGCGGATGCTTACTGCTCTGGACAGAATCAATGAAACGTATGAACTGCAGCAGCAGAGGGGCTATCAGGAATCACAAATTGTAGGTATTTACCTGGAGGCTCCTTTCATGAACCCTCTGGCCCGGGGTGGGCAGCCTCTTGAACACATGCGCAAGCCCTTAGCAGAAGATTATCTGGAAATCATGGACCGGGCAGGAGAACTGCTGCGATTGGTCCTCGTTGCCCCTGAGCTGGAAGGCGGGATGGATTTAACCAGAGAGGTGCTGTCCCGCGGTTTGATCGCAGCTATAGGGCACTCTGAGGCCAGCTACGAGGAAGTGGTAGAGGCAGTTTCCATAGGCTTGGATCATGCTGTTCACGTTTTCAACGGCGGCAACACTGGCATAACCAAAAGACAGCCAGGTCTTATCGGTGCAGCTTTGAACATAGACGAGATTTACTGTGAGCTGATCTGCGATGGGATCCACGTCCACCAAGCCAACATGCAGCTCCTCTACAAACTGAAGAGCAGCGACAAAATTATTCTGATCACAGACGCAGTGCAGCCAGCAGGACTTCCTGACGGCGAATACGACCTCTCAGACGGCCGGCGGGTGAGGGTGAAAAACAACGTTGCCACCACTGCCGATGCCATGGAAGGCAACCTCTACGGCAGCTGTCTGGGGCTCAACGCGGGCGTGAAAAACATGGTGGAGATGGTTGGAGCCACCTTGCCTGAGGCAATTAAAATGGCCACAGTGAACCCGGCCCGGCGCCTCGGCCTTACCAACAAAGGCAGCCTGCTGCCAGGGAAAGACGCAGACATTGTGGTCTTCAGTTCCGAGTTAGATGTTGAGAGAGTGTTCATCGGCGGCAAAGAAATGGATTTAAGCTGAAAGAAGGGGCTGTCCTAAAGGACAGCTTCTTTTATATCTAAAATGGTTAGAAAATTAGATTTTAAAGGAATTGCTCTCTGTATGTCGAATTATATTAACGTGAGCATTGATATTCTGTTATAGCGCATGGTAAAGAGCATGCTGGATCACAGATATTAAAATAGTTTTTCAAAGCGGATGCAGGAGGTAAATATCCATAATCAATATTTTTATCCTTTGTTTACATGTTGGTTTGGTGCATTCAGTGGATTTCATTCTTCGCTTGAAACTGTAGTAACCGCTTCGAGAAACGCCTAGAATCCGCAGCACCCCGCTGACGTTAAGTCGGCGTTTACCTTCTCGCTTTAATCTTTTTTCAAGTTTCGCCGTTTGCGAGAAAAGTTCCTTAGTCAGTCTCCCAGGATGCTGATGGCTTTTTTTAAGATTTCAAGAGCACCTTTTATATCCCTTAGTTCTCTTTTTAGACGGGCATTCTCTTTGGCCATGACGGATGAATGAGTCCCGAACCTCGATGGACCTCTCCTCTCACTCTTGCTTTTCGCAACCAGCCATGGAGTGTGTTTCCGTTGATACCAAGGTTCCTAGTGCATTCACTAATACTTAGATTGGAGTGATCATGAACATAGGCTAAGGCATCTTAAAACGCACCCTAACCATTGAATATCTTGAGAAAATAGTTTTTATGAGTTGATACGATGCAGCTCAATCTGGCGAACTCCCGTATGCGGCCGGCACGTACGGTGGTGTAGGAGGGACGACCGCCAAAGGCCGCCCCCTATCCTGATACTAACTAACCTGTTGCTTCCTGTTTTTTCGCTTCGCTTTCCGAAAGGGCGAGATTAGCTTCCAGAAATGCCAAGAGGGACTCTGCTCCCTGGTTTTTGTTCACGTTTTCCGGGGTTAAGCCGTCGAAGCAGCCGCCTGAAACTGGGTCAATAAGGCTCAAGCCCAAGATGTTTTCATCCTCAAACCAGGCGTAGCACTTGCAAGCCCTGAGGTAATGCTCCCTTTTCCCTGTGATCTGATATGCTTCAAGATGTGCACTGATGAGGTGAGTCGCATCTATAGGCTGCTGATCGAAAAGAGCAGGCTCCCTGCCTTTAATCCACCAGCCCTGGTTGCCCACAAGGTTCAGGACTCCGGAGCTGAGGAGGCGGTCGCTGAGAAAGGAGAGGCTCTCAAGCCCTATGTGCAGATACCCTTTTTTGCCCAAAACCTTATAGGCTGCTAGCATGGCCTGGGGAAGAACTGCATTGCAGTATGTTACGTACTCTTCAAACCAATACCACCCTTTTCCTGCTACCTTCCGGTAAAGGGAAGCTAACTTGTCAGCCAGCTGCCTGAGAAGAGGAAGCTCCCCTTTACCTAAATGTGAAAGGCCGAGGATAGCGAAAGCCACAGCCCGGGGAGAGGAGAGGGTTGGAATCTTCCCTTTAGCCCGCCTGAACAGCTCTAAAGCCACCTGCTCCAGCTGATGGTCATATTTTTTTTGGGCGGTAAAACAGATGGCCTCAATTGCCCGGCCGAAAGAATCCTCCGAGCCGCGGCCGTCTAAAAAGCGGCGGGAATAGTCTACAAAGTTGTGCCACCAGCCGTCTTGTCTTTGGGTGTAAACCAAAAAGCTGAGATATGTTTCGGCCAGGGCAGAAGCCTGCGGCTGGCCGAGCTCAGACAGCTTCAGAGCACAAGTTAAAGCTCTGGCATTATCGTCTGTTGTGTAACCTGTGCGGAAATCTGGCAGATGGTATTTTGCATGCTGAATGATCCCTGTACTGTCTGTCAGGCGGTAGAGGTGGTCAAGTTTGGGTAGAGTTGGCAACCAGTTCACCTCCAGGGATTAACAAGGCTTCTGTGCTGTAGCTGTGTTCAGAAGCCACCTGGCAGTAGAGGGCCAGGTGCTGCTCTGCCACATAATTCCAGCTCATGTATTTGCCCAGCTGTGCTGCTCGCCCTTCAAGCTCTGCTTGCAGCTCGGGGGATGCTAGAATTCTGATCAGGCAGTCTGCAATGGAATCTGAGTCCTTGAACTCTGCAAGCATACCCCGGCCTTGAGCGAGCAGTTCTTGAGCGTAAAAATAGGGGGTGGAAACCACGGCTTTGCCCAAGCCTACAGCATAAGCCAAGGTGCCGCTGGTGATCTGCTCCCTGCCAATGTAGGGGGTAAGGTAGATGTCTGTCAGGGTCAGGTATTCCACCAGTTCTTTTTTGTCTAGGAACCGGTCCACAAACTGAATATTGTCTTCCAGACCTAGTCTTGCAGTCAGCTTCATCAGCTCGTGGCGGTATTCTTCGCCTTCATACTTTTGCACGCCTGGGTGTGTTCTGCCAATGATCAAGTAGCAGACTTCCGGGAAGAGTTCTTTTGCCTTGGCAACGGCCTTTATAGCGTATTCTATTCCCTTTCCCCGGCTCAGGAGCCCAAAGGTAGAGATTACCTCTCTGCCTTCCAAGCCCATGCGTTTTTTCAATTCATCCCTGGAAAGAGGGCAGGGTGCAGGCACGCCGTGGTGGAAAATACAGATTTTCTCAGGATTGATTTGGTATGTTTCAACAAGGATTTCTTTAGCCCGCTCTGCCATGACAATAACCTTGGTGCTGCTTTGTGCTATCCTCTGCATGATCTTGAATTTGTTGGGATCAGGGGTGGCCAAAACTGTGTGGAAAGTAGTGACAGCAGGTTTCTGCAGGTGAGCAAGGAAATCTAAAAGATACCTGCCGTCTTGGCCGCCGAAAATCCCGAATTCGTGCTGGATATGGACAAGCTGACTCTTGCTCTTGTTCACCACAGCAGCTGCCTGGAGATAGTCGGTTCTGTTCTGCTGCTCCAGGCTGAATTTGAACTGATTTGTGCTCTGCTCTTTTTCTTCACAGATAGCCAAGATCTCTGGTTTGGCCAAAGAGGGCAGATGGGTGAGCAGATCATAGCAGTAGGTTGCAATCCCGCACTGCCGCGGGGGAAAGGTTGAAAGAACTGAAAACCGAAAAGGCATTGAATAACCTCCCTTTTTTAATCCGCTAAAGCTACTGAAGAAAGGTGATCTCCAGCTGCGATGCGCACACCTTTGCCTACAATAACCTGTTCCAGACGGGTACCCTTGCCTACGCTTGCGCCGTCCCACAGGACGCTGTCGCGAATGATACTTCCCTTTTCCACAGTTACGTTCTCGCCCAAGACAACCATGGGACCTAATTCCGCCCTGCTAGCTATGTGACAGTTCGGCCCTATGAAGCAGGGAGCGTTCAAAACGGCCAGTGGTTCCACTATGGCAGTGGGATGAACCCAAATTCCGCTGCCAGTCAAGCTGTATGGAGGCTTGAAGCGGCCTGTGAGGATGTGTTGATGAAGCTGCAGGTACCTTTTGTGCGTGCCCATATCCAGCCAGTAGAAGTTCCCGTTGTATCCGAAGAGGGGCTGGTCTTTTTCGATTAGGGCCGGGAAAATCTCCCTTTCTATAGAAACGGGCCTTCCTGCTGGGATGTAATCCACTAGCTCCTGCTTGAAAACATAGACGCCGGCATTGATCAAAGCCACTGTTGCTGCAGGGAGCGACGGCTTTTCCACGAATTCCAGGATCCGCCCATTGTCTGCCAGCTTGACAACCCCATAAGAGGATGGATTGGAAACAGGGGTGAGGGTTAGGGTGCCCAGGGCTTTCTTTTGTTCGTGAAAGGCCAACAGTTCCCGTAAATTGATATCTGTCACTATATCTGCGTTGAAAGCCAAAAAGGGATCTGAAAGTTTAGGCGCTGCCATTTTAATGGCACCGCCAGTGCCCAGCTGCGTCTGTTCCACCACATATTCAATTTTCACACCAAAACGGCTGCCGTCACCAAAATGGTTTATGATGATGTCAGGGCAGTGGCAGAGGCTGAAGACCATCTCGGTGATGCCGTTTTCAACCAGCAATTCAACTAGGTACTCTAACCAGGGCCTATTTAAGACTGGAAGCATAGGTTTTGGCTGATTGGTGGTTAAAGGGTGCAGCCTGGTCCCTCGTCCACCTGCAAGTAGCAGAGCTTTCAAAGATGAATCCTCCTTTGCTTGGAAATAGTTTGCATAGAAGTAATATATATCAACAGACGCATTTTTATGCCTTGGCTGTTTCTAACATCCCCCAAAACAGGCATAATAATACAGAAAGAGCCCAATTCCTGTTTGGAATTGGGCTCTCGGTAGGTTATTCGCGGAAGAAAACGTGGTTTGCAATTACAACTGTCACTGGTTGGGAGGCTACCCATTTGTTGGTGGTTTTCCGTGGGTTGTAAAATCCGATGGCGCCGTTTGAAGGATCCCAACCAGAGAGTGCATCCTGCACAGCCTTGTAAGCAGAAGCTGCTGCTGGAGCGTTAATTCTGCCGTCAAGGACTGGGCTGAATTGATAGTATCTCCCGTCCACGACCTGATAGATGATATCGCGGATTGTGTTGGGGTAATTAGGACTCCTTAATCTGTTGAGGATGGTGGCTGCTACTGCCACCTGTCCCTCATAGGGTTCTCCGACAGCTTCAGCTGTTACCAATCGTGCCAAAAGGTCGATTTCGTCATCACGCAGGGAAATAGGACCTGTAGGCGGTTGTGGTTTAGGGTTGGAGCCGGCTTTAGGAATAACCAGCTGCTGTCCAACCATGAGGTTGTCGTCCCAGATATTGTTTGCAGCCCTCAGCTCTGCAATGGAAACGCCGAATCTCTGGCTGATGAGGTAGAGTGAATCTCCATACTTGACGGTGTACACCTGGCTTCCTCCTGCCGGAGGTTGTGGAGTGGAGGTGCCGCCATTTGGGATAACCAGCTGCTGTCCAACCATGAGGTTGTCGTCCCAGATATTGTTTGCAGCTCTTAAATCCGCTATGGAGACGCCGAATCTCTGACTGATGAGGAAAAGTGAATCTCCATACCTGACAGTGTACACCTGTCCTCCTGCTGCAGGAGGTGCAGGATTCTGGGGAGCAGTTCTTCCCGGCGGAATGACGATAATCTGTCCTGGATAGATGGCCGACCAGCTGTTGTTAGCCAGCTGAATCTCGCTTGCCGGAACACCGAACCGCTGAGCTAACAGATAAATTGTATCTCCCGGCCTGACTGTGTAGTTCCAAAAGCCAGGGGCGTCTGGGATATACAAGCGCTGATTCACCATTAGCATGTCGCTTTTAAGGTTATTAGCTTGTTTGATAGTGTTGATAGGGACGCTGAAACGTGTGCTTAGTTTAAAAAGTGTGTCTCCTGATTTAACGTAGTAGATAATGTTTTCTGCGTTTGCTGCTAAAGTGCTCACCCCCAAGAAAAAAACCATCACCATCATTAACGACAATAATTTCTTGGAGAACTTTAGCACAGACATTCCTCCTTAAATTTTTTCTTCTGCCGCGAATTTACTTACCTACCTCTTCTTCCCCCCTTTGGGAAATACTTGTACTATAATACTTCGCTCTCATGAGTGTTTTTCCTAGTGGGAACTGCTGGCAGCGAAAGCTAAGTGAGGCAGATTGAACCAGGGCTGGAAGAAAATGGAGGACGTTTAAAATAAAAAAACACCCGGCCAACTAACCGGGTGTCAATAATCTTGGTTGCGGGGGTAGGATTTGAACCTACAACCTTCGGGTTATGAGCCCGACGAGCTACCTGACTGCTCCACCCCGCGATGTGAATGCAAGGTTTCTATCGTCAAATATATCCTAACAAAGATTCACTGCATTGTCAAGGAAAGCGATTTAGGGGATCGCGTAGCGGAATATGAATGAGGGCATTTGAACTATACGTCCATGACAAAAAGGCGGCATAGGAAGCTCAATTCAAGATGCACCTCATAAGAAAAAACACCCGGTCATCTAACCGGGTGTCGATAATCTTGGTTGCGGGGGCAGGATTTGAACCTGCAACCTTCGGGTTATGAGCCCGACGAGCTACCTGACTGCTCCACCCCGCGTTAAGGATTTGGAGCGGGAAACGGGATTCGAACCCGCGACATTCAGCTTGGAAGGCT
>LFRM01362505.1_pt1 | contig 29643 bp, 27 predicted proteins | sample 618341 | NCBI WGS metagenome assembly LFRM01 (sample SAMN03654438, study PRJNA283298) | anaerobic digester metagenome | isolation source: pool of bioreactors CSTR01a, CSTR02a, and CSTR03a thermophilic anaerobic... | place: Denmark: Kgs. Lyngby | collected 2014-05-21 | reverse complement strand
CCATTAAGCACTTAACAAAATGGGGATGCTGCCCCCGCAATCACCTGCCGTCCCCCGAGGCGTTTAAAAACGATAAAAGGCTTTCCACCTTTTCCCTTGATTCCTCCCACCACTCCAGCACTTTCCATCTGTACTCCACCCGTTCCCGGCGCTGGCTCTCCTCATCCGCTATCCGGGCACCGTGGTCGGCTTCATAATCCAGCCATTCCATATATTGCTCGGCTTGCAACTCTCCTTGCTGCAGGTCCTGCGCCACCTCTTCGGCCTGTTGACCGGATTGAGCTTTGTGAGCAATCCCGTGGCTTATATCGATAAAACACAGCGGCGGGAACATGACGCACCACCAGTTGGCTCCTTTCCCCTGCCCTATAATCACCTTTAAGGCTTCATATTCGCCTGCCGGAAGCACTAGATCCCCGTATACCCTTGTTGGAAACGGAAATCGTCCGAACATCACCTGGACCGGGTAGGTTCTGCCGCTGCTCTTTATCTCCTCCAATGCCACTTCCCTTATCGCCGAAAGCTTTTCCCCTATTATCCTTCTTCCCTGGTCTATCGAATGGATGTCGCTCAGTTCGGGGCCGAATCTTTCCAGCAGCCTGTCCCTTACCCGGAGCTTCAGCTGCTGATCTTCCGGGGAATCGCTGTTGGCTATAACATGAAATCGAATATATTCTCCTTTTGGCTGGTGAAAACACATCCCCGATATAATGCAGAGCAGTATAGACAAACCCAAAGTTAAATACAGAAACCGCTTTGTATATAACATTGTCAATACCCCCAAATAGCATGATGGCCTGATGTGGTATCTGCTATATTAGAAGTATTGACAATTTTTCATTTTTTAGTCATGTGAAAGATATTTTTCCACCATCTCTATATCACTGGGCTTGTCCACATCATTGGCCAGCTGCGGAAATGGGGATATGATTGCCACCGCTTTAATGTTCAAAAGCTTGGAAAAACGCTGCTCTATATATGAAATGGACAATCTTCCCAGCATCAGCATGGTTAACATGTCCATCCCCAGAAGCCCTGCAGTCTTCCACGGGGTCTTCCGATATTCTATCAGCTTGATGGCAAAATCCCGGCAGGCGCTTATAACCCGGGGATTTATACAGAACATATTGCCTCCTGTAAAGGAGCCTTCCTTAAGCTTTACATATGTCCTTTTAAAACCCGGAAACAGGCTTTGATTTGTTTTTTTGGCCACGATGGGATAGCACAGATCTGCATTCTTATCAGCACATCTGTTTATAAAATCGTCGACCACCTGGCCGGTGATCATCGGTATATCGGAAGAAACTATGATTACACTCTTATCTTCTCTGAAAGGCTGAACAGCAGCATCTAAATTTTCAAAAAAAGAACCCTGTTCTTCGAAGTAATAAGCCACCCTTTGTCCCAGATGTTTTCTCAGAAGATCCACCGGACCTACGATAGAGATTTTGTCTATCAGCGAAGATTCGCACAGCGCATCCACCACGTATTCCACCATGGGCCGTCCACAAATGTTGAGCAAAGCCTTGTTGCTCACATTGATGGTTGCAACATCCGCTTGGTTGTCACCAGCTAGTATTACCGCATTCATCCTTCCTCCATTAAACCTCCTCCACAATTTCTATCCCTCCGGCTTTGGTTTGAACAACATAGCATTGGGAATAGCGTTGCTTCAAAACTTCGTGTCCCTTCCGGGCCGTCTTTTCATCGGGGAAAATGCCATATACCGTCGGGCCGCTTCCGCTCATACAACACCCCAATGCTCCCTGGTTCATTATATCAGCCTTTATATGAGCAATCTGCGGGTATATATTAAGCGTAACCTGCTCAAGCACATTTTGCATACAACCGGCAATCCCGTTTAAGTTTTTCTTCTCCAAATTCATTACCATATCCTGAATGCTGGGCCTGACGGTGATTCTGGATAGATCCAGACTTCTGTATATATGCCCGGTGGATACGTAAAAATCCGGCGTTACCAATACCAGCCAAATCCCGTCAGCCGGGGACAGGGACACCAGTTCATCTCCAATACCCCTGGCCAGGGCTGTCCCGCCAAGGATGCAGAACGGGATATCGCTGCCCAACCTTGCAGCCATGGACATCAATCCCCGGCTTGTTATTCCCAGATCCCACATTCTGTTTAATCCTACCAGCACACCGGCGGCATCCGCACTTCCTCCGGCCAGTCCTGCGGCTACAGGAATGTTTTTGTATATAAGAATTCTAACGCCGGTATCAATTCCATATGCTTCTTTGAGCAAACGGGCTGCTCCATATGCTATGTTTTCACTGCCCAGAGGGATATCTTTGCGGTTGCATATAACCTCAATACCATTCTCGGCTTTTTCCTCTATAAGCAGGATATCATGCAGATCGATGGATTGCATCACCATCTCCACGTTATGATAACCATCCCGACGTTTTTCGATCACATCCAATGCCCAGTTGATCTTTGCTAAAGCCTTTACCTTCAATTTTTTCATATTCAATCCGTTCCTTGTTGCTGTATTAAGTATTATTATACTGTAAATCATTCAGCCTCGCCAGCATTATGATCGTATTTCGGAACGCAAATTGATTGTGGAATCTCCATATTTTTACAGATATCATGGTAAACTATGGATATCATCAAACGCAATAAAAGCGCGTTCAAGGGCCTTGCCTTTATAGTCATAAAAAGTTTATAACGGCCTTTGAAACACGCTAAAGAGTGCAAAAATATATCTTTTACAGCTTTACTTCAAGCTTTTTGTATATCAGCAGCTTATCGCCGGTATGCAGTATACGGGGCTCTTCAATATGATTAAATTTCAATATATTATCTATGGTGGTATTATATTTTTTAGCTACCGACCATAAACTGTCGCCGGGTTGAACAAAATAAATGTATATGCCCGAATCCTTTGAACCCTCCATCTCCTTAACGTCAACACCCAGTATTACCTCTTTTTCGGTGATGCTGAACACACGGACCTGGGCATTAATAACAGCCCGCAGTTCAACCTCATCCGGAGCAATTAATGTACAGTTAACGTGTTCCACCATAAGCCGGCTCATACATTCCATATCCTCGGTAGCATCCTGCATATCTATGCTGTGTCTGAAGGGAATATCCTCTTTCAAGGAGGTCAAAACCGGAGATGCTCCGCCAGTTCGATATATGATATTGCTTACCAGCACCCCATCAATAATTATTTTCCCATCATCCACGTATTGTTCGGCAATAATAGGCTTTACCTCGGCATGAAATACTCGCTCCCCGGGCGGAGCGGTTCCGGGAAAAGCAACAACTTCCTTTATCAGCATCTGATCCTCCTGCTCTCCTACCATCCGGGTCAGCCTTATCTTCCTCTTTTTTGGTTCCATGACCATTCCGGGACAATAGGCATCAACCAGCACCTCGCGCCGTTCCACTTCAAATACCTGGGCTTCAGCCCATATCACCGCTTCTATGCTGAGTATTCTCAGCTCCCCGTTTATATCCTCCCTGGGTTCAACAAATAGCTCTTGAACCCACACATTTTCATTGCAGTTCATTCCCTGATACGCTCCCATGATGTCAATGCTATGGGCAAAAGGCATATCATAGCTTATATGCTGTATAGGCTCGTTTTCATCAGCACATGAGTACAGAATCTTTATATGTATATCGCCCCGAACGGTAACCCTATTATCCGCCACCTGTTTTTCTTTTAACCTGACATAGGCATCCTTTTTAAGGATTTGCTGTATCGACGGAAGCCCGTCTTCCAGCTCAAGATCCTCACGAACAATAGCCTGCGAGCTTCCCTGTTCCCGGCTGCTTATCCCCTCAATTCCATCCTTTAAAACCTGCACCTCCGGCATATCCTTAAAACCTTGAACAACCTCAAGCTGAACCACGCTGCTGATCCTTCCATCCAGATGCAACACTGCCTTTATATTCAGCTTTCTGCTGTTAACAATCTCATACTCGACGTGCTCCACTTCCCATTTCAACATTGACATCATATTGGGTTTGGCGCCGGGAATTTCAATATAATGGGTAAATCCTGTTTCAGCTTCCAAGTTATCTATCAGCTGATCATCTTCCTGGCCGGTATACAGAATATTGTAACGCACTTCCCCTTCTACCATAAGCCTATCCTGAATTACCTCTTTGCTGTTTAGCACAACCGTTCCGCCAACATCCAATATTTTACCAATATCAGGCTTTGATTCAGGAACAATAACGTCCCCCTCCACAAGAACCTGGGACATCTCCTGCCCTATCACCTGATCCACCTTTAAAACATCCCTAATATATTCGACGGCCAACTTTACTCCTCCTCCCGAGCTTTTGTCCCATAATAATCTCTATATATATAAATATAAGTGGCCGCCGAAAAATATGTTTAAATCCTCTCATTATTTTTGCACACAACTACCTCAACATCCGAAGTCAGAATATCCGAATATGTATAGGCCAGAGTTTGCATCGCTCTGCCATCGATGTTTATACGTATGGTAAAAATACTGGGATAGACATCATTGATAATACCTTCCTGCACCAAGCATTTTCTTCTTCCTCTGTTCACCTTCAGTCTTACCTTTTCTCCCAAATTGGATTCCACCACCTGTCTTACCCTCATTAAAGCCTGTACATCAATCATCCTATCACCCTTTAACTTTATTTTATCCAATGTTTAGTTTTGCCCCGATATGCATAAAATATTTGGGAACAAAATCAGAAGATTTTTTATCTATATATATAGAACATGGGTTTATGTTTCCTTTCTCCAAACCAATCACACAAAAAGGATACCATCTTAATGATGGTATCCTTTTTTAAAAAATAAACGCCCATACCGACAATTAGTATGAGCGCATACCTGTTTGATATGTTGATCATTCCTCCAATTCGTCATCGTCGAATTCTTCATCCAGTTCCAAATCTTCTAAATCTTCCAGCGCTTCCAAATCCTCAAGCGATTCCGCCTCTCCGTCCGCTTTATCATCAAACAGCTCAACCTCTTCTTCAACCAAAACATCATCCCATACATCATCCTTTAAATCCTCTTCATCCACATCTTCTCCAATTTGCTCGACTACACATTGATAGCACATCTCTTCCCCTGCCCTTATGATATTTTCCCCGCACTCAGGGCATATATCATACTCTTCATCTTTATCAAAATCGTTTAATTTTTTACCGACCTCCTCCAAACAAACCTTACACAGTACTTCAGTGTCTTTAATATAATTCAGATTGCAGCGTGGACATTTCTTGTAAGCCATATCCTCTATCCCTCCGAACATAAATTTGAGCATATTATAGATTTCAAATGCATTTATTAATCCACCTTTTTATTCGCCGCACCGTAAAAAAATCCTCCTTTAAGATAAAAAATTTGCAACAGTAAGTATCCATTCAAAAAGTCATAAAATCTTTCCACAGTTATGGAGCCTAATAAGTTGTTTATAAAGTTATCCACAGTTTCCACAACTTTATCCCCAGGCCTTAATATATGAACATTTTAGTTGTGGATAGATAGGGTGCTTTTTCCACAAAATTCACAAACAACATATTATTTCTGTTAATAAGGGTAGGCTGAAAGGCCGCCTTCCAGTATGCTTATATTATCAAAACCCAATTCCTTGAGCTTAATAAAACCGGCATAGGCTCTACGGCCTCTATTGCTCACTAATACAATGGCCTTGTGTCCGGTCAGCCGCTCCTTCATCTCTTCCAACTCGCTTAGAGGAATGTTTACAGTCCCCGGCAGCATCCCCATCAATGCCTCAGACTTGGTTCGCACATCCAATACAACAACTTGAGGATCATACAAAAGTTGATACAGCTCATAAGCCGAAACCCCCCGGACTTTCCCCGTCAGCTTTTCAAACATCACATCAGCTGCAAGATGAATAGGATGCATATCCCTTGTATGCGGCAGGTGGCCGACAAGATCCAGCTGATTTAAGTCCTCAAGCGTGCCACCCATATCCATAACTGTGGTTACCACATCTACAATTTTTTCTGATAGACTTCCGCCAATGCTTTGGATACCCAATATTTTACGATCCGTTTTATTTATTATCAGTTTAGCTATATTATCCCGGCAGCCCTTTTCACATCCATATTGATCATCATTAACGGAAACCGTTGCCATTTCGACTTGATAGCCTTCCTGCGCTGCTTCCGCTGCGGAAAGCCCCGTTTTGGATATATTCAACCCAAATGCCCGTATTGATACCGTTCCGCATATGCCCTTGCTTAAAACAAATTCATTGTCGCCGGCTGCATTGTAACCTGCGACACGTACAGCACGTCTGTCGACAAACATATTATACACCCACGTCGGCTTTCCGCTTATTTGGTTAATATACTGAGCGCAATTCCCAATTGCGTATATACCCGGTATATTGGTTTCCAAATATTCATCTACTTCAATAGCCCCAGTTTTCCCGATAGCAATACCCGCCTTTTTTGCTATCTCTGCGTCGGGCTTTATATCTTTCAGCCATATTACCATATCGGTGGTAAGAATATGGTTTGGGGTATGAACTTCAACCACCTGACCCTTTGCATTGCCTATCAGGGATAAAATTTTTTCACCAAGCAGCACCTTGACTCCTTTTTGTTCCATCTGCTTTATTACAAACTGGGCTATTTCGGCATCAAAGCCATCAAGGATTTGCTGCCCTCCTTCCACCAGGATAACCTCAAGCCCGCGCCTCCATAAACTCTCAGCCACATATATTCCCAGAGGAGTGGCGCCTATCACCACGGCTTTACAGTACAGGCCGGCATCTATGCCTTCACGAATTGCGTGTACATCCTCTATTGAGTCAAGAAAAAAAACGTTCTCGGCATCAATGCCGTCAACGGACGGAATGATTGTTCTGGTACCGGTTGCAATGATCAGTTTATCAAATTCCAATGAACCTTGACTGCCTTCCAACAGGTTCCTGAATACCACCTTTTTCTCGAGTGAAACAATATCAACGGTTTTACGGCAAGGCAGGATCTCAACATTGTATTGCTGATTCAAGCCTTCCCTGATCTCGCTCATATAAGAATGCATATCCACATCAACATCCCGAATCAAACATGCCAGTTGATACCCGCTAGGCATAAAAAACTTCCCGGGCAGCAATACTTTTATATCCAAATCAGGGTTTTCCTCTGCTCCTTTAGCAGCCGCCATAATACCGGCAATTTCCCCTCCAACCACCACCAACCTTCTTCTTCCCATATTGATTCCTCCTTTAGCCTGCAAAAGGAATTCATAACTCCGTCGGCTGCCGATTATCTATTATACCCTCGTATAATTCTGTATAATCATATATTTTGCTCAAAAGAATATATGAAATATAGCTGGTCTCTACGCACTTTGCTCCATGCTCAGCTTATCAGCTACCAGGGCAATAAATTCTCCATTGGTTGGTTTGTCATTTTTCCGATATACAACATAGCCGAACAGCTGATTTATATTTTCCACTCTGCCCCTGCTCCATGCTACGTCGATGGCATGTCTGATAGCCCTTTCCACCTTGCTGGGGGTTGTATTAAACTTGCTTGCGATACCTGGATAAAGCTCCTTGGTAATTTTATTTATTATTTCTCTGTCCTCTACAACCATCTTTATAGCTTCCCTCAGATAATGATATCCCTTTATATGGGCGGGTATGCCGATGGTAAGGAATATATTGGAAATCTTCTCTTCGATATTTTCGTTTTTGATATTGCCGGATGGATTTGCCTCAATGGCTGCAGGTTTTTTTACGGTTTCCCTGATCCTCCTCAGCATCATCTCGATATCAAAAGGCTTTACCATATAATATCTGGCCCCCAAATCCACAGCCCGCCTGATCAGTTCCTCCTGCCCCACCGCTGAAAGACATATGACAGACGGCATGGGGTTAAGCCCCGCTAAATTCAACTGTTCAAGCACTCCCAATCCATCCAGCAGGGGCATTATCATATCCAATATTACTACATCGGGATGAACGGATTTGATGATCTCCAGACCGCTAAACCCATCACCGCTTGTCCCCACAACTTCTATATCTTCCTGCATATCAAGATAGGTTCTAAGTATCTCTCTGTTATTCCTATTGTCCTCCAATATAACAATTTTAATCTTTTGTTTCATCATTATAACAACCTCCCCTTATAATTAGTTATAAAGAGCATAAAAATGTCAAAGCCTGATGAACTTTGTTTTTTCTAGTCGAATTGTTCCATAAATAGAATAATTTGTAAAACGCTCCTTTATTTTACCATATTTTTTATAAATATGGAAGGTGGAATGCAACATTTTCCCCAATTCATACAATTTATAATATAAAAAACCACGGGATAACACCTATGAAGGCCTATCCCGTGCCATATATTTCAATCTTTTTTTGAATTAATACGGATATACAAGCCTACCCGTCCGGGCATCAATGTACAACAGCCAGTAGCCCGTACCGTAACCATTTACTGCAGGCAACCAGGTCGAAAACCCCTGCATATAATGGGGAGGCAAATCGGTATAAGCACCTGGAACTCCGTAGATGATATAGCGCACATCATCATTTTCTTTCATAATACCGACAATAAAGTGATCATGATAAGGACGGCCATAATCATCCCTGTACCGATAAGGCGATGATATGTAGCCCTGCACATTGTATCCGACGGTTTGGGGTACCTCAACCCATTCCACATTGGCATCGCTCATGTCAAAAGGATGTACTCTTCTGTTATATTTAAACAGCTTTTTATAATATTCCCCTACCCTTTCCCAGTAGGTAACCTCTGAAGCCGGAGCTGATTTTGCTTCCTGAACTTCCGCTATCTCTGCTCCCCTCTCTTTGTAATGCCGGTCTTCATCAACTTCCAGAAGGCTTCGGTCAAACCCGTTTTTTGCGTCCTGTCCTTCTTCCGTCTGCCCTTGTGATTCCGGTGCCTCATCATCTGTCTGCAGTTCTCCTGCCGGTTGCTGTTGAATGTCTCGACGGCTATCCTCCTTCTCCTCTTCTTCCTCTTCTTCCTCTGCTTTTTCCCTCTTCCAGCTGTGTATCCCATCTCCTGTTTCTTCATCCTGAAGTTCCTGGAACAATTGCCCCATCATTGTTTGCTGCTCCTCATATTCCGGCAAGCTACCCGCTCCTGTCTCCGGCTCGTTCTCTTCACCATCGGTAATATGTTTGATAGCTGTTTCCTGTTCCTCCCTTTGGCTTATACGGCTTTTTTCCTCTTTGCCGTAATACCTTTCCAAATCCCTCCTTATCCTTCCTGCCCAGTCCAGTGTTACCCGTTTATTGGCGTAACCCACCAGGGGAAGCTTTATGTCCTCTTCTTCATTACATACAAGGGCTAAACCGTGAAATTGATCGAGGGAGTAATCAAAGCCGGCAACATGGTTTATATCCAGCTCAAGCGTACATTCTCCCCGGCCCCGCTGGTCTACAAATATGGTAGCAATTTTCAAACTGGGTATATCGCTGTGTGCCGACACCAAAAAGATATCGTAGCCTCCTTTATCGTCTTCCCGCGGCTTTAAATCCTGAACATGAAAGGACATCTTACATCTGTCATTTTTCACTTCCATTTTGCAATGTCCCGCAGCCGTTTTTCCGGACGCAATATTAAATCTTCCGTCGCCGGGCTGCAGGATAACGAAGGAGCGGTGATAATACCCTTTGGCCAACTTTTTCCCTCCTTTACCCTTTTTGTACTAATATATGAGCCGGAAACAAAAAAAGAAACCCCATTTAAATCAAAATGGGGTTTCCTTCAATCATCGATTGGTCTAAGGTTAAAAGCTGATATTACAGTCCACCAAAGCATTTGCTATATCCGCAAATTGCTGCAAGCTCAAAAGTTCCCCCCTGATCCAGGGATCGATATTGCATTTTCGCAGAATATGTTCCATCCGCTGTTTGTCGCCGCCTCCGGTCTCCAGAGCAGCCAAAGCATTGAGCAGGGTTTTGCGCCTTTGACCAAAAGCAGCCCTTACCACACGAAAAAACACCTCCGGCTCTTTGAGTTTAACGGGCGGCGCAACCCTTTTCTTAAGCATTACAATGGCCGAATCCACTTTTGGCGGGGGCATAAACACTTTGGCCGAAGCCGTGGCTACAATCGTGGGGCAAGTATAATACTGAACCGCAACTGACAGCAGGCCGTAATCCTCTGTACCGGGAGATGCAGTCAGCCTTCTGGCTACCTCCTTTTGTACCATTACCACCATTACTTCAAACCAAAGCCCCTTTTCCAGAAAAGTCATAAGAACAGGGGTGGTAATATAATAGGGCAGATTGGCAACAATCTTAAAGGGCCTGTTCGCAAAATTCTCCCTTATAAGGTTCTCTATATCCAGTTTTAATATATCCCCATGGACAAGTCTGACATTGGGGCAATCGGACAAGGTTTCATCCAATATTGGAAACAGCCTTTTATCAATTTCCACTGAGACCACCAATTCTGCCCTGCCGGCCAGTTCCCTCGTCAAAGTCCCAATCCCGGCCCCTATCTCCAATACCAGATCATGTGTCTTGATGTCAGCCGCTTCCACAATTTTTTCAAGAATATTTCTATCGATCAGAAAGTTTTGCCCCAGCCCCTTATTAAAGGCCACTCCATGGCGCATCATAAGTTGTTTTACAACTTTCGGAGAAACGAGATTATACATATCTACACCATCATTTTGGGAAATAAACCTTTACATTTCTTCGCCCGAATTTCCTGCATTGTCCTTCGGTTTCCATAAAAACATCTATCTTGTAACCCTTTATGGCTCCACCGGTATCCATGGCCTTGTAATAACCGTTTAAATGCTCCCATCCCTTGGGAAACTCGACATATACCGTCCTGCGCAACGGAATTACCCTCGGATCCACTGCTATGTAACCCACTTTCGGCATGACGCCGGTCTTGGTTGCCCTCCCCGTATGGGTATATGCAGTAGCCTGAAAGGTTTTCACTGTATTATATCTGAGTGTGTCGCCCCGTGAGGTTATTTTTTTCTTCACCGTCCCCTTGTGCACTATACGATCAACGGGTTTTACCGTTACCTTTTCTTCTATGACCTCGCGGGATATCTCCACCCCATCCCTGTAGGCCACCATTATCTCCCTTTGCAGCTCTCCCTGACTTCCCTCCTGGACAACCTTACTTACTCCTTCATCCATGTTGCTGTTTTTCTTGACAATAACGTTATACGGAATAGCCTCCTTCTCTATTATAATCTCTTGATCGTATCTGGTCACCACAATTTTTTCTCCCGGAATGGCGTTGGCACCTAACATAAAGTTTACTTCGTCCTGCTCCCTCAACACTATGCCGACCTTTTCAAGCACATCAGCCACAGTACTGCCCAGCGGAAGATAGACCATCCTCTCTTTTCCGTCTGCAACCGCATAGTAGGGTACATTGCGGCTTATTTCAACCACCATTCCATCATGCAGCTCCTGTTGAGGATCGGGGCTTACACTGTCTCCCGGGCCCAGTTCAATTTCATATTTTTTCAAAAAATCCTCAACATTTTTTTCCATAGTTACAATCTGAACCTCTTGACCTTCTTCTTTTAGCGTAACCACATGGCTTACATCTTCTGTATAGCGTACAAACGCCTGTGAAATTCCCGTTAAAATCAGCAGGGCAACAGCAACCGATATCAGAAACTTGACGTAAAATGCCCTGCATATTTGCGATTCCATGCATCAACCTCCCTTTAATATGGCCCTTGAGAATACAAATACATTGTAATATATGTAACACATTTTAATATATTTTTAATATTTTGTCAATGTTTTGTAATATTTTAATTTGCAACGGCACGTTATCAGTTTTATCCATATCCACAGCTTTGCCATTCTCAAAAGCCATATCTGTTATTTTATTCCATATTTAATATTGTTCCACATCAAATATATGCTATACATCTTTATTCAAGTCTTTCCAAAACATTCTCAAAGAGTGAGTTGAAGCGCAAAAAACAAAAAATCCCATACAGGACTTTAATAATGTTATTTCCTATGCTAAACTAGCATGTGAAATTTGTTATCCTCAAAAAATTGGTTGCTTATGAGGTGATAAACATATGAAAAAAACGCTAACGGCTGTTGTCGTATGCTTATGTATTTTTCTGACCGTCGGTTGCTCCAAACCCGATCCAATGGAAGCGGCAGAAAGCTATTTGGAAGCCTGGAGCAAACGTGAATACGAAATGATGTATGATATGCTGTCTTCCCAATCACAAACATCAATTGAACGGCAGGCTTTTATTGAAAGATATAACACAATTTTTTCAGCCATCATGCTGGAAAAACTGGAGATCATACCTGATGATGAGATTCTGGTCGATAAGGATAATGCCTATCTTCCTTTCAAAGCCGTGTTTGATACCAACACTGTTGGGAACTTTGAATTCCAATATACCCTTGGCCTCGTCCTGGAAGATGGGGAATGGAAGATAGCATGGTCCCCCTCTCTGATATTTCCCATGATGGAGGAGGAAGACAAGGTACGCATCACCAGCAATACCGCCAACAGAGGCCCAATTACCGACAGGCATGGGAACAATTTGGCTGTCGACGGCCCGGCTTATACTGTAGGAGCAAAGCCGGCGGCTATCCCCGATATGGATGCTTTCATCAAAGAATTGGCTCCCCTGATCGAAATGGACGAGCAGTCAATAAGCAATATACTGAACCAAAAATGGGTCAAGGAGAATCCGGATCACTTTGTCCCCATTAAGAATTTTCCATTCAATATATCGGAAGACTTTAAGAATGAGGTCCTTAATATAAAAGGAGTCATGTTATCCAGCAAGAGCTATACAACACGCCAGTATCCGCTGGAGGAAGCATCCGCCCATGTAATAGGATACGTTCAAAAGGTCAGCCAGGAGGAACTTGAGAAAAAGGCATCAGAGGGATACCTGGCGGAGGATTTGATCGGCCGCCAGGGAATAGAAGCAGCTTTGGAGGAAACGCTCAGGGGACGAAGAGGCTATTCGCTTTATATAGAAGATCAGGATAAAAACCAAAAGGCCGTTATCTCCCAAACAGAAGCCCGGGACGGCAACAATGTGGTTTTAACCATCGACTCTGATTTACAAACTATGGCTTACAATGTCATTGAAGGTTATAAGGGCAGCATTGTAGCGCTAAACCCAGCAACCGGCGAAGTCCTGGCCCTGGTGAGCAGTCCCGCTTTCGACCCAAATATATTCCCCGTTGGCCTTTCGGCTTCTGCATGGAAAGCCATCTCCGAAGACCCGGCACATCCGCTGATCAACAGAGGCATACAGAGCCTGTATCCCCCCGGTTCCACATTTAAACCCTTTACAGCAACCATGGCCCTTGAAACGGGTACCATCGATCCACAAACGGCAGTGGTCGAAGCCCAAAATGAAGAATGGATTCCATCACCGGAGTGGAGCGCCCCGCCCATAAAAAGGGTTCCCCATCCACCGGGTGAGGTAAACCTTCACAATGCCATCATATGGTCGGATAACATATTCTTTGCATGGACCGGTTTAAAGCTGGGCTATGAAAACTTCGAGGCCCTGGCTCACCGGTACGGGATTGGCGACCCCATTCCCTTTACGCTGTCGGTTAAGAACTCACAGCTTAAAAACCCTTCGACCAAATGGAGCCAACCGTTGCTGGCCAACAGCAGTTACGGACAGGGAGAAATGCTGATCACCCCCCTCCAGCTGGCGGCCATGTACACAGCCTTTTATAACCAGGGCAATATGGTACTTCCCCAGCTCATAAAGGAAATCCGCTCGCCTTCGGGTGAGACAATTGAATCCATGGAACCGAAGATGTGGAAGGAAGATGTCATCCCGCAGCCGCATATAGAGACCCTGCTTCCCATGCTGATAGATACGGTGGAAAATCCCACCGGTACCGCTCACCAGGTTAGAATACCCGGTCTCACCATTGCCGGTAAAACCGGTACCGCTCAGACAGGAAGCGATAAAGAAAGTGAAATCGGATGGTTTGTAGGATTTACACTGGAGACAGACAATCCGCTTCTGGTTTGTATTTCACTGGAAGTCCCGGCCGGCCAGGGCGGAGTTAAGCTTGAAATGGCAAAAAAAATATTCTCCGAATACTATAAATAAAATACCCAAATACGACAGAGAGCTGCTTTGAAAAGCAGCTCTCTGTCGTATTTTTTATCTCATCATTCCCCTTACCCTAAACTCTGCACCGATCTGCTCAGCAATTCTCCGGCATCTTTCCATATCCTCCGGCGGCAGGATATCCACCACGGTAAATACAACTTTGGGAATAATTTTAACGCATTCCCTGGCAAAGTCCAAAACGGCATCAAAGGCTTCAGCGCCATATATGGAATGACATAGCTGGTCATACTTTTCTGCGGTAGGGGCATTAAGGCTTATCGATATCGCATCCACAAGCCCTTCCAGCTCGGGCACGACATTTTTACCGTGGTATAGATTCGCCTGGCCGTTGGTATTGATTCTTATCCTGGCCCCTTTCTCCTTAAGAACTCTTGCAATAGCTATTATTTCATCAAGCTTCACCATAGGCTCGCCATATCCGCAGAACACTATCTCGTTGTACTTTGAGGGAGCATCGATCCTATCGATAACCTCCTGGGGTGTAGGCTCCCTGTCAAGCCACAGATCATACCCACCTACCCCCGAACATTTATTGCGTACGCAAAACCGGCAACGGTTTGTGCAGCGATTGGTCAGGTTGATATATAAAGCATTTCCTAGTTTATATACATAGTTGTTCATTTTCCATCTCCTTCAGCTGTTAATTCATAAGCCCCTTCAATCATTGATTCCAAAGATCATCTTTGCGTTAGCAGATGTAATACGGGCTATACTGTCTAGCTCCATCCCCCTAATTTCAGCAATTTTCTCGGCTACCAGCTTCACAAGACCGGGATCGTTTCTTTTGCCGCGGTAAGGAACAGGGGCAAGATAGGGGCTATCGGTCTCAATGAGCAGCCGATCTAACGGCACCTTGCCTGCCACTTCCACCGGTTTTTTGGCGTTTTTGAAGGTAACCGGCCCCCCCAACGAGATGTAAAAACCCAGATCCAAAAATCTCTTGGCCATTTCCCAACTTCCCGAATAGCAATGCATAATGCCGCCCAGTATTCTGTCCTTCTTTGACGTCAATATATCCAATACATCGGCATGAGCATTCCGGTTGTGGATTATTACCGGCAGTTTCAAATTATAGGCCAGCTCTATCTGCTTAGCAAACCACTGCCTTTGAAGTTCCCTTGGGGAAAAATCGTAATAATAGTCCAGGCCGATCTCCCCGATTGCCACAACCTTCGGCCTGCCGGCCAACTCTTCAAGCCGGTTCAGATCATCATATGTCATCTTCGCAACCTCATGGGGATGAATTCCCACTGCAGCATAAACAACAGGGTACATAGCCGCCAGCTCCACCGACATGCGGGAAGTATCCAGGGTGGAGCCCACATTTACAACGTGGCTCACACCCCTTCCCGGCAAGCCGCGAATCAGTTCATCCCGATCCTGATCAAATCTTTCATCCTCTAAATGAGCATGGCTGTCAAACAGCATTTTTTACTCCCTCTATTCCTTTTGTTGTCTAGCTTATCTTGGAACCGCCGGGAATTTCCCTGTCCACCGTAAGCAGAGCCAGATTATCGCTATCATCTGTAGCGGCAAGGATCATCCCTTGGGACAGTTCCCCTCTCAGTTTTACAGGCTTTAGATTGGCTAACAGTATAACCATTTTCCCGATCAGCTCATCTGGCTTATAATACTTTGCAATCCCCGATACCACCTGACGGGTCTGGTTGCCCACCTCCAGGGTGAGTTTTAACAGCTTATCAGTCTTTTTTACTGGCTCGGCGTTTATCACCCTGGCAACCCTGAGATCCAGCTTGGCAAAATCATCTATGGTTATTTCCGCAGCCTCCTGCTCTTCCTTTTTATCCTGCTGTTCGGCTGCGATATGAGACGCTTCCTTATTATCAGCAGCATTCTTCTCATCAACCGCCTGTTCGCTTGTTCCCTGTAATTCCTCCAGCGCCTTAAGCTCCTTATCCACATCCAGCCTTGGGAATACCGCCTCACCGCGCTGTACCCTGATTCCCGCCGGCAGTTTGCCGAACTCTGACAGGCTGTCCCAAGTTGTCAGGCTCTTATCTTCTATCCCCAACTGCTGTCGAATCTTGTCGGGTGTTCGTGTCAGGAATGGGCTTATCAATACCGAAATAAACCTTAGGGATTCGGCCAGATTATACAGTACGGTAGCCAGTCTGGAACGCCTGCTGTCATCCTTCGCCAAAATCCACGGAGTGGTCTCATCTATATACTTATTTGCCCTGCCTATTAGCTTCCATATCTCAGCCAGCGCATTGCTGTACTCAAGCCTGTTCATAATGGTCTCCACCCTGCCGGGTGTTTCAACTGCCAGCTTCTGCAACTCGGCATCCACGTCAGCCCGTTCACCGGGAGCAGGAAGCAAACCATCAAAATATTTATCTATCATGGCCACTGTTCTGCTCAGAAGATTGCCCAAATCATTGGCGAGATCCGAATTGATTCTGTTTATCAGCGCTTCGTTGGAAAAAACGCCATCGGCACCAAAGGGCACCTCCCTTAACAGAAAATAGCGGACGGCATCCACTCCGTAGCGCTGTACCAGCACCACCGGGTCCACCACATTCCCCTTGGATTTGGACATCTTGCCTCCGTCCAGCACCAGCCAGCCGTGGCCGAACACTTGTTTGGGCAAGGGCTGGCCAAGGGCCATCAGCATTATCGGCCATATGATGGTATGAAACCTGACGATTTCTTTGCCTACAAGATGAACATCGGCCGGCCAATACTTTTTGTACTTTTCATCATTATCGGTCATATAGCCCAGGGCAGTCAGATAGTTGGAAAGAGCATCTATCCATACGTATATAACATGGTTATCATCAAAGGATACGGGTATTCCCCATTTAAATGAGGTGCGGGACACACACAGATCTTCCAAGCCGGGGCGCAGAAAATTGTTTAACATTTCATTCTTGCGGGACGCCGGCTGTATAAATTCGTCATGGGTTTCGATATACTCGATAAGCCGGTCCTGGTATTTAGACAGCTTAAAGAAATAGGCTTCCTCCTCAACCAGTTCCACACCCCTGCCGCAATCGGGGCAATTTCCGTCTACCAGCTGTCGCTGAGTCCAGAACGACTCGCAGGGAGTACAGTACCAACCCCTGTATACACCTTTATATATATCTCCCTGATCATACAGCTTCTTGAATATCTTCTGCACCACTTTCTTGTGCCGCTCATCGGTTGTGCGTATAAAATCGTCGTTAGATATGTCCATTATCTCCCACAGCTTTTTTATACCCGCCACAATATGATCAACGTATTCCTTGGGGGGCACCCCCTTTTCCCTGGCCAGCCGTTCTATCTTTTGACCGTGTTCATCGGTACCGGTCAAAAACATCACGTCATATCCCGTAAGCCTTTTGAAACGAGCCATTGCATCGGCCGCCACCGTTGTATAGGAATGGCCGATATGAAGCTTATCGCTGGGATAGTATATCGGGGTTGTGATATAGTAGGTTTTTCTCTCGGACATATAAAAACCTCCTTCTTTGAATTTTTAACTCTCTTGCATCCGCAATAAATAATTTGCAGCAGCTTAACATAGCTTTCGCTAAGCATTATAATCTGACATACGGCGTTTCAGGCGGGTTCCGGTTCTGTTTGTCAATCATCAAAGGCTCAAATATCTTACAGTTCCTCAATGTAAAAAACCCCTCGCTCCGGCATAGGGGCGAGGGGCATCCTTCGCGGTACCACCCTACTTGTTCCACCTTATGGTGAAACACTCTATCGGTGACCATCATCACCTGCATCAATAACGGGACCCTCCGTACGGGCCTACTCATCCTTTCGACCGCTCCGCTCCGGGGCCATCTTCAACGGGAAACTCCGCCACCGGCTCTCACCTTCCCCGGCTCTCTGGGGACATCATCTCCCATCTACTCTTCCCTTCATCGCGTTTATCGTTTTATTATTTATAGTTTTATTATTTTATAATAATATACTATAGTATTCCCCAATATGTCAAGTTAGTATCTTCGATCGGGAAACCTTTTGAAGAATATTATTCCAAGCCGCCTTAATCCGCATCATCTGACCGCTACTAATACGAACCGAAATCCAATCCAACCGTCTTAAGCTCAAACTCTTTTCCGGCGCCTCCGTAAACCCTGATACTCCGTATTTCCCCCGGAAGCATATCAAAATAGTTGTCAGACAACTTCCAATCGGAGGTGGGAGCCAGATAAACCCCGTGGCAATAGGTATCGGCTTTGATATCTATCAGCAGGTCACCCCCATCATTTCTCACGGCCATAATGCTCAGCTTTGGAGGCTTTGGAGGACAGAGTTTTAGCCTTCTGGTGTCGGCAGCTCGCAGTATACCAGGGCTTATGCAGCCGTTATCGGCCCTTGCATAATAGACGCCGGTATAAATATCATGGTCGGCTTGTTCCAAGGTATACAGTACGGTTCGGCTGTTAGCCGGCAGAGTAACAGGTACCACCTGGGAATCATCTTCGGTTCCATCAAAAGTTACCCATCCAACCCTCAGGTCAATACTTATGTCATCACCTGTATCGTTGCATCCCATCACAATTATCTTTCCATCCCTCTGGCGGAGAATGAGTTTTACCGGTTCAAAGGCCCGTTTTACACCATAGAAGGATATCTTCCTCCTCAGATAGTAATCAATTATCGTCCAGCCCACCTCGCCCCAGCAGTCATTGTACATCCAAAACAAGCCGCCTCCGCAAAATGTTTTAAAGCGTATGCTCTCAAGGGAATACTGGAGCATAAGCGACTGTACCATTCCTGCATAAAGAATGTATTCCTCGAGTTCCAGCTCATGATCGGTATAATGCTTTTCTATACCCGCATTTACCGTAAATTTTTCAAATGTATTGTTGTGAAGGTTCCACACCCTGCTCCCTCGTTCAACAGGTTTCCCGTCAAAATATTCCCTTATGGTTTCCATCGAACACGGCCCAGGATAGCCATATTCGCTGACAAAGCGCGCCTGTATCTTGTCATATTCCTTTGGTTCAATTCGAAAAGCCATATTCGGATTCATCATACAGGCATGCCAGTGATGAACGTCTCCAACGTTATCGGCATTCGGTTCATGGCCGCCATAGGGAGACGAATTCCAATACGGAACCCAGGGACAGTTTTTGCGGATATATTCCGGCATCATGTTATTTGAAATATACAGGCCGTACTGTTTATCATGCTTCATCTTAACCGAGTCTGCAAATCCCTTGCCGGTAAATATCCAGTGGTTCTCGTTGTTTCCGCAGAACAGGGCTATGCAGGTGCGGCTTCCCAGGCGCCTGGTTTGATAATCCAGTTCCCGCCCCACAAGGTCCCGAAAGCTCTCAAGGTGATCAGGAAAGGTTGAACACCCAAACATCATGTCGTGCCACAGTAAAATGCCGTATCTGTCGCAGGCATCGTAAAACTCGTCCCTTTCATACAAGCCGCCTCCCCATACGCGAAGCATATTGAAGTTGGCATTCTTGGCTTCCAGCACCAGGGCCTCGTATTTTTCGGGCGTGACCCGGGCATAAATGGAATCGGCGGGTATCCAGTTGGCCCCCTTACAGAAGATCGGTTTACCGTTAACCACCAATACAAAATTCCTGTTTTTTTCATCAACCCGGCTTGTATCCAAGCCTATGGTGCGTATCCCGTATTTGAAGGCCGGCCACGAAAATACGTTGCCCCTGCATTCTCCCCATACCTCAATTAAATAGAGGGGCTGTTCGCCCATGCCATTGGGCCACCACAACTCCGGCTTGTCAATATATATGTCGAAGCCTATGTAATTAAGACCGGAACACAGCAGTACATCCCTCTTGTGAGCTTCGGCATGGATCCGTCCGTCTTTGGATACTCTGACATAAATATCCGCATCGGCGGTTCTGGCTATATCCAACAGCTCGATCTCCACTTCCATCCTCAGTTTCGCGGGAACACCAATATCCGCCGTTTCAACCGAAACGTTCCGAATCGCCGCAGTTCTGTGGCAATCGATATATACATTTTTGGCTATGGCGCAGGTACCGATCCGGGGACACCAATCCCAGCCATATACATAGGTGGGTTTTCGTACAAATGCACGACGCTTATCGCCGCGCTCAGGACATCCATTACTATCTTCGGTACATACGGCGTGGTCAATTTCTGCAAGATCCGCATCACTGACCCTTTCCAAGCCCGACGTGAGCCTGATAAGCAGCTCATTTTCGCCGGGACGGATAAACTCCTTCACATCCCTCTTAAACGGATAGAAAGCGCTGGCATGATGCCCAAGATAAACCCCGTTGAAAAAGATATCGCCGTGTACGTCAAGGGATTCGATGACCAGCTCTGCAATATCACAAGCGGGATCAAATTCGGCACCATCTATCGTTTTTTTAAACCACCATGAACGGTTTTCTATCCATTCTGCTTCAAAACAGTAATCGGAAAGAACCGGATCCTTTATCACGCCCGCCTGAATAAGCGGCATATGAACATCACAAGGCAGCTTAAGATCCTTATACCAGCCATCCTCCTGTTTTGATATATAGCCGGCCATATCTTTACCCCAGCTAAGCGGCGCTTCCCTCAACCACCAGCCTTTATTAAGATTTATTCTTTTCATGCTTGCCTTTCCCCCTGTTAATTCTTATAGCCAGCAATTTACCTTGCTCCTTTTGCAAAATCTGGCATGTCCCTTGCAAGCCTGTTAATGCTTATAGCCAGCCAATAACCCCTTTTCAATTCAAAGATGGGGCTTTCAAAAAAAGTTAACGGCTCTCCACAGCCTATGGCGATTTAAAATGAGAGCCGGTCATTTAAATTCGATTGATTATAACTCAACAAATTCTCCGTTTTTATCAGCCGATTCAATCTCGGCTCTTACAATTCGTATGGTCTCCATGGTACTTTCGGGTGGAACCACTTCAATGGAAGTATCGTTGAGCAAGGCGTTTATAAAATATTTCATCTCCCGGTAATAGCCATTCTCCTTTGGCAGGTCGGGCACGAAGGCTTTCCCGTCATTCGGGTTGACCTTTATCGCCCCTTTCTCAAACACAATATTGCCGCCTTCAAAGTTAACCCGGTATATCATATCGAAACCGAAATCACCGTTGAGTACCCAATCATCCTCTGCAGTTATAACCTTGCCGTCGTCATAGATATATCTGGTGGATACAATATCGTATCCGCTGCCCGGGATGACATTTCTTGCTATGGTGGAAACGGCTTTCGGAACGCCAAACAGCCAATTTATCATATCCACATCATGAACGTGCTGATCCAGGATCACACCGCCGCTCTTCTCCTTCTTAAGCAGCCAGTTTTGATATGACCATCTGGGGGTAGAACCACCTCTGAAAAAATACCCGCTTAAAACCTTGCCAAACCTATTGGTCTCAACGCATTCCTTCAAGTATTCATACTCTGGCCAGAAGCGCAAACACTGGGCAATCATCAGTTTTTTGTTGTTCTTCTCTGCAGCCTCTATCATCTGCCGGCATTCCTCGACCGTGAGGGCCATGGGCTTTTCGCACAGTACATGAATACCTTTATTAAGGGCTTTTATCGAAGCTTCGGCATGAAGATAGGTGGGTAAAGCAATATCGACAAAGTCCAGTTCCTCTTTTTCCAGCATTTCATCTATATCGGTATACAGGGTATACTTTGAGAAATCATACCTGGTCTTGCCCACATCTATATTGCCTTCCACAAACTTATCCCCAAACTTTTCCTCATCTATATCGCATATTGCCACCAATTTAACCGGTAAACCTTCCGATTCTAATCTTATGTAATTGTCAAGGTGTCCTCTTCCCATAAAACCTATCCCTATCAGGCCCGCTTTTAACATATCATTTCATCCTCCTTTTCTCTTTATCGCCCCAGGATCCTATCCATGGACCTGGATGTGTTGTATATAATCTGATTTGTATGATAAGTATAATTAGGTATCATTTCAGCAGTGACGTAGTCATCATATCCTACCTCATTTAGGGCTCGTATCACTTCGGGGAAATTTACATCTCCAGCCAGTAGATCCACAAAGCCTTCCAGCGTACCAACGCTTCTTCTGAAATCCTTGAAATGTACCTTCCTGATACGCTTGCCCAATATCCTTATCCAATGCTCCGGATACCCGGTATATATTATATTTCCAACATCTAAATAGACGCCTACATACGGACTGTTGATTTTGTCAACAAAATCTCTCATCTCAAGAGGAGACAGCAAGAATTTGTTCCATACGTTTTCAAGGCATATACTGATTTTCGCCGACTCGGCCTCGGCCTTGAGCTCAGTAAATGCTTCCAATGCTCTGTTGTAGGCCACATCGTATTGCACCACTTCACCCTTCGGGTCGAAACCCGCAACAGCCCCCGGTACCACCAGAATACCATCTGTCCCCAAGTATGCAGCTATCGCCAGCTGCTTTTTCACAATGTCCTTGGATTTTTGCCTGATCCCGGGATCAGAACTGGTAACTGGATATTTCCAGTATAGGCCGGTTGCCAGGCTGGCTATTTCTATTCCTTCGTCTTCTGCAATTCTTTTGATTCTCAATACTTCCTTTTCACCGCTGTTTAGGCTGAGCTCCCCCTCTTCATCCAGGCTCAGCTCAATTCCGTCATAGCCGGCATCATTGGCCATGGCTATGCATTCGGCTATTGTCATGCCAGATTGAAATGACCAGATGTTAATCCCTTTTTTCATTTTTTATAAACACCCCCCGGCCTCGTTATTATAATGAAAAAAATTATGTGTCTGACTGAAGTGATTTGTTGTATTCGGCTATATACGAAAATTCATAATTTTATTATATACCCTTCCGCGTCTTTTTTCCATTATCAAATAATAATTTTATAATGTGCCCGAGGAGCATTCTACAGGGATGGAAATGAGGTTCTGTTGCCAGGAAATAAGAGGAGAAGAGAGTATATAGCCGTTTTATGCTTTTGACAGATAAAGCCAAATTATGTTTTACAGACGTCAGAAGTTTTGTGCTATTTTTATAATTCCTTCCTTGTAAACCGGAACTATAGGGAACAGATCCATTTTGACACAATAGTCAACATCTTTTTCAAATCCCGCTCTGACAAGATTTTTGTAATGGCAGGCGCTTTCCAGTGCTTTTTTCAAATTGCCCTTATATGATCTGTACAAATGCAGGCTTACTAAAGCCAGATCATCCATCTCCATTTCAGCGTTCATACTTTCCAGCATATCAAGCATGGCCCCTACCGCCAGTATATCGTCCAGTGAAAATTTTCTGTCGGTTCCCGCGCATACAAATACAACATCGACACCCCGCTGCCAAATATACCTGGCCACCGCCCCAGCGTTTAAAAAGCTTCCGATAATGACCTCCTTTGCATCGCTGACCTTTCGTATTGCCCGGGTACCGTTAGTGGTAGTCATTAATATGGTTCGTCCTTCCACCACCTCCGGCGTGTATTCATGGGGAGAATTTGAGAGGTCAAATCCGTCTATCATCACGGCATTTCTTTCCCCTCCTAAAAGAAAAGTATCCTTCTCATAATTTTTTGCCAACATAATGGCTTCCTCGATCTCTGCCGTGGGAACTATTTCCTTGCACCCGTTGTTTAAAGCGGTAACAATGGTACTTGCAGCCCGGAGAACGTCTACAACGACGGCAATACGCTCTTTCAATTCCCGTTCTTCAACGCTGGCCGGTATGGCATAAACACTGATCTTCATAAATGACCTCCATTTTAACATATGCATTATTATATCAATTATTGATTTTATATTGACAATCCCTATTTGTCAAACACCAGATTACATATCAGAATGGATGCCATAAGACCGGCCAAATCGGCCAACAGAGCTGCCCACAGGGTATATCGGATCTTCTTTACCCCTATTGATCCATAATATACCGATATTGTATAAAATATGGTTTCAGTAGAGCCCATCATAGTTGATGCAAGTCGTCCCAGGTAAGAATCGGGGCTGTATATTCTCAAAATTTCTGCCAGCATACTGGTGGATGCAATCCCTGACAAGGGTCGTATGATGGCAAGGGGAAGAATTTGTACAGGAATCCCAAACAAGCCGGCTGCCGGTGTTACAATAGCAATCAGAACATCCATTGCTCCGGAAGCCCTGAATATACCAATGGCAACAAACATGGCCACCATATACGGAAGCACCCTTAACGCGGTGGTCAAGCCCTCCTTGGCTCCTTCTATAAATACATCATATACTTTAACACCTTTAATATATCCGTATCCCAGCACAATAAAAATAAAAACCGGTATTGCATAGGATGAAATTAGTTTTATGATTTCCATCACAATTGACGTCCCCCAATTCTTCATTCTCAGCAAAACACCCTTCGTCCAAGCATAACCGAACCGCATTCTGCAATGACATAATTTTGTTTCCAGTATTAAAAGAAGCGCTGCATAATCTTTACAGCAATAATGGCAACGGCTGTTGAACAGATGGTAGCGATAAGGGCTGTACCTATAATCTCAGTAGGATTGCTTGAGCCTGCAGCGCTCCTAAGCGCTATTACTGTCGTTGGAATAAGCTGAACCGAAGAAGTGTTTATGGCAAGAAACATGCACATTGCATCGGTAGCCGTATCCTTTCTGGGATTTAATTTTTGCAGCTCTTTCATTGCCTTTATTCCCAACGGGGTAGCCGCATTCCCCAATCCGAGCATATTGGCAATAATATTCATGGTCACCGCCCCTAAAGCCGGATGCCGTAAGGGAATACCCGTAAAAAGCAATCTCATTATTCTTTGCGATTTTTCGGCAATTTTACTTACCAAGCCGGATTCCTGAGCCACCTTCATTAAACCCAACCAAAGCGCGTAAATTCCTATAAAACCAAGGCATAGCTCAACGGCATATTTTGCATTGTCAAGGGCCGACTGGGTAACGGCTTCCAGCTTTCCATTGAAAACCGAAACCACAAGCCCTATCAATATTAATAATACCCATATTCCGTTTACCATAATTCCTCCATATCAGCAGGCCTTTCTAATGCATATGAGTATAATTTGTTTATTAGAACGGGAGACAAGCAAATCCCGGACAACAGGAACAAGCCGATAAAAGCTTCCTGTTACTCAAAAAAGGGTTGACTTTTATTGGTATTATTGGTAATATAATTAACGTGATTGGTGTCGAATTTTGTTAAGGAGGAGGAAACAGAAATGAAATCAACGGGAATTGTACGCAAAGTGGATGAACTAGGAAGAGTTGTAATCCCTATTGAACTTCGCCGTACTCTCGGTATTGAACAAAAAGATGCATTGGAGATTTATGTCGATAATGAGCATATCATATTAAAGAAATATGAGCCCGCATGTATTTTTTGCGACAATGCTCGAGATGTCGAAACTTACAAGGGTAAAAACATATGCAAAAACTGTTTGGAAGAATTATCAAAAATGTCCTAAATATACTTTTCAAGTAAAAGACGGCAGCGTACCGTCTTTTACTATTTATTAGGTAATTAGCATCTTATAAACTTGGTTTTTGGGCAGACCTCGTTCTTTGGCTACACGTTTTATGGCCTCCTTTTTGTCAAGTCCTTCCTCCATGTACTGTTTTACTTGGTCCTGTACAGAAACATCCCAAACCCTGGTCTTTGAATCCTGAGCCTTAAACCCCTCTATCACCAGCACTATTTCACCTTTCGGCGGATGTTGCTGGAAGAACAACAGCATATCCTGAAGGTTCATAACCAAAACTTCTTCATAAATTTTTGTCAGTTCTCTGACCACTGCTATTTTCCTGTTTCCCAGCTTATCCAGCAAAACCTCCAGTGTAGCAACCAATCTGTGGGGTGCTTCATACAGAACAATGGTGCGCTCTTCTTCCTTCAGCTGTCCCAATCTTTGCTCCCTTACCTTTTTTGTTTTTGGAAGAAAACCCTCAAACACGAACCGTTCGGCGTTCAGCCCTGAAAGAACCAAGGCGGATACGCAGGCCGTAGGTCCCGGAACAATCGTAACGGGTATGTCCCTTTCACGAGCCATTGCGACCAGCTGAGTCCCGGGATCAGATATACCCGGCATCCCCGAATCAGATACCAGCGCAATGTCATGTCCCCGTTCCAGCAGTTCGATGATATATCCCCCTCGCTTCTGTTGATTATGCTGATGATAGCTTACCAGAGGTTTGTTAATGCCATAGTGATTTAATAGCTTCAGAGTATGCCTTGTATCCTCAGCGGCAATATAATCCACTTCCTTAAGAGTGCGGAGAACCCTCAAGGTTATATCCTCCATATTGCCGATTGGCGTTGCACAAATATAAAGCTTTCCCGGTTTCAAAAAGATCTCTCCTAACGCTGTTAAATACCTAACATGAACAGCACTTCAGTCTTGAATGGCTTCAATAGCCTTAACAAAGCGTTCCATCTCTTCCTTACTTGAAAAGGCTCCCATTTTAAGATATCTGATTATCCCTTCCCTGTCAATTATATAATTGACAGGGACCCCGCCCTGCTGATAAATTGCCCAGGCCTTATCATCCTTATCCAGCAACACGGGAAATGTATATCCGTTGCTTTCGATAAAATCCCGTACCCTCCTTTCAGCCTCTTCGGCATCTTTTCCGCCCCGAAGTTCAACCGATGTAGGACTTACCGCCAGCAAAGCAACGCCTTTATCCCTGTATTCTTTATAAAACTGCTCCATATGCGGCATTTCACCGCGACAGGGCGGACACCAGGTCCCCCAAAAATTCAAAAACACTATGCTGCCCTGATAATCTGACAGCTTCACTTTATTTCCATTCAGATCGACGACTTCAAAGTCCTGCAACGGGACATTGATTTCAACATAAAAAATGCCTTCCAGAATATCATCGGGCGACATTTCAGCTTTTTCGCCATTTTCAGAAGGTATTGATGATTGGTCCGTGGAATCGGATGGCTTGTCTTCTGCGGAAGGTATTGAAGGTTGCTTCTCAGAATCGGAAGGTTCTTCTTCAGGTAAGTTTTGGGGCTGCTCATTTATATTCCCGTCTTTATTATTAGCGCAAGCTGTCAAAAAAATACTGGATATCAGAAATACTGCAATGATAACCATGAACATTCTTTTCACTATTAATATCATCCTTTCTGCGTAATTGCAAAATTAAACAAGCGTTTTGGTTGCATCAAAAACCTCCAATAAAATCCAATCTGTTAAAAAAGATCAATACTCCAATGACTATCAGCAAGCCTCCGCTTACCGCCCGAATTATATTCATATATTTGAACAATTTTCTCAGTGGTCTCCAAAGCGCTTTGATGCCAAAAGCCAATACTACAAAGGGCAATCCCAGGCCCGCGCTATAAATCGCCAATAAAGCCGTACCCTTGGCAATTGTATCAGCCTGACCGGCTAAAATTAGTACCGATGCAAGCATAGGACCAATACAAGGGGTCCATCCAAGTCCAAATCCCAAACCAACTACAAATGACATAACAATACCCGGATCTTTTAACTTGATGTTCAGCCGCTTTTCCCGATTCAATAACCCTATGGATATAAGGCCAATGTGAAACAGACCAAAGAGAATGATTAAAACCCCGCTTATCCTTCTTATAATATCCCGATATGCTATAAAAAACCTCCCAATGGAGCTGGCTGCTGCCCCCATGCTTATAAATACAAATGAAAAACCCAAAACAAAAGCAAGAGCATTTAAGCCAATCCACCGATAGGAGTCGGGCCGTTGCTGAATAAGCTCATCGGCAGTCTGCCCCGCAAAATATGCCATATAAACCGGTATAAGAGGTAAAATACACGGAGAAAGGAAGGACGCCAAACCCTCCAGAAATACCATAAATGCCAAAAATGTACCGTTCATTCCTGATTCCTCCCTTTATATCTATTGATACCACAAAGGGTTTTTTCAAAACATTATCAAAATTATACATTTTTTATAAATATTTTTTGTGATATTTACTTTTATTTTTCACATATATTCATTTCTTTTAACATTTTGTAAATTCTTTTCATTTCTATTGACTTATTAGCTGCTTTATACAATAATGTTATAAGCTACTAAAACAACCTATGGGGGTATTGGTGTGAAAAAAGGAAAAATGAAGAAAATTGTCATTAGCGTTCTGTTAATACTTCTTGCATTCTTGATCGGAACGGCCGGCTATATATATTATCTCCTGGATCAAATTCAGAGAAATTCTTTCATTGATCCTTCGAATTCCACGGATTCTTCAGAACCTCAAGTTACCGACAGAAAGCCGTCCAGAGAAGATCTGGGAATTTCCGATACTGCTCCTGATTCCAAGGAAACGGGCGTGGTCAACGTTCTCCTCTTTGGTCTGGATTCAAGGGCCAAGAACCAGAATTCCCGTTCCGACACGATTATGATAGCAACTATCGACAAAAAAAATGAAGCCATCAAATTGACTTCATTAATGCGTGATATGTATGTTTCCATTCCCGGAAGGGAGGACAATAGAATAAATACCGCTTACATATTTGGCGGGCCCACCCTTGCTATAAAAACAGTGAATACCAATTTCAATCTTGATATTCAATATTACGCTACAGTCGACTTCTTTGGTCTGGAGAAGATCATCGATCAGGTCGGCGGGGTAACCATAGATGTCAAAAAAGAGGAAATCAAATACTTAAACTCAGCTCTGAATGAGCTCAACCGACTCAACAAAGACACCGAACCTTCCCCCCTTATAACCGAAGCCGGTCCACAAACGCTAAATGGCAGACAGGCTGTGGCATACGCCCGAATCCGAAAGGTGGGACATGCGGACTTTGAAAGGACCGAAAGGCAAAGGACCATCCTGACCCAACTGTTTAAGAAGGTTAAAACGATAAATCCTTTAAAGCTTCCCGGCCTTGTAGCAACCGTACTACCTTATGTTGAAACAAACATGCCCACAACAGAAATATTAAAACTGGGTGCTTCGGTCTTGGGGTTCAAAAGTAAGGATATAATTCAATACAGAATTCCTGTTAATGGCACCTTCAAATCTCAGCGAATTAGGGGTATGGCGGTGCTGGTTCCGGACCTGGAAAAGAACAGGGAACTTCTCCACAATTTCCTATATGGTGACAACAGCGGAGTTGTCAATAACGAATGATGATACATCAACACTCCATAATGATTATGAAGCAATAAAAAATGCGTAGGCCGCGATAAACAAGCGCCTACGCATTTTTTGTCTGATTATGGCTTTCTCCTATAAACCGATTGTATTAACGGACTCTTAAATCCGATTCAATTAGCAGTGCATCCGATATATTGTTTGTTGTCCCGCACCTACATCATGTCTTTATATACTTACTGCTTACGTATCCGGTGCCGTTAGCAAATTTGATCTTATACCAGGAACCGCTCTGGCCTATTATTTCCACTTTGGCGTTTTTTGTAAGATAGCCGATTCTGCTGTAACCAGTTCCCGGCCCTGACCGCACATTCAAGGCACTGGCGGTTACGATGCCAGTTTTAGTGTTCTGCCCCTGTGAAGGACTGCCAGATGACAGTTTTATATATTGACCGCTGACATAACCTGTCTTGCTTCCGTACTTGATCTTGTACCAGGAACCAACCTTCTCAAG
>LFRM01083314.1_pt5 | contig 29674 bp, 32 predicted proteins | sample 618341 | NCBI WGS metagenome assembly LFRM01 (sample SAMN03654438, study PRJNA283298) | anaerobic digester metagenome | isolation source: pool of bioreactors CSTR01a, CSTR02a, and CSTR03a thermophilic anaerobic... | place: Denmark: Kgs. Lyngby | collected 2014-05-21 | reverse complement strand
GAGCGCAGTATTGTGGTGCGTGATTCGCAAGCCTTGCCTGAGTATGTGAAAACCTTAATTAAGTTATTGGTTAAAGAGCCATTGCAACAGGCCGTACAATAGAAGGCTAAATCGATTGAAGCCGCTGAGTGTGCACAAGGGGAAAGTATGAGATCGGCAAAACCACGCTGGCGCAATTTACTCTGGCTGGCGCTATTTTTTATAATTTTGCTGTGGCCGCTGCAGCGCTTGGTTGAAAGCTACTATTTAGAAGGCTTGCAGCGAAAAAATGGGCAAACACTGGACTTATTTGTTGCTAACCTGACTGGCACTTTAAAGCGCTATGAAGTGCTGCCGCATATTTTAGGGCGCTTGCCGGATGTGCAGCAGGCACTGTTAATACCTACGGACGCCAATGCATTGCGCACTGCAGATGAACTGTTGGAGCGTATTCAGCAGCAAACCGGTGCCGATGTAATTTATCTTATGGATACTCAAGGTCTCACCTTAGCCGCTTCGAATTGGCATGATGAACGGAGTTTTTCGGGTAATAATTTTGCTTTTCGCCCGTATTTCCGTGATGCCTTACAGAGTGGCACAGGGGAGTTTTTTGGTTTAGGTAATATATCCTTTAAGCGCGGCTATTACTTTGGCAGCCCAGTGTATGCAAAGGGGCAGGTGATCGGCGTGATTGTGGTTAAGGTGGATTTAGATTTCACTGAAACCCTCTGGGGGCAAACACCAGAGCAATTACTGGTCACCGATAAAAATGGCGTGGTGATTCTGACCTCGCAAGCCGATTGGCGCTTTACTGCAACGCGTGAGCTGAGCGCAGAAGAACAACTGAGTGTGGCGGAAAATCAGCCCTATACATCGATTACCCCAGCGCGAATTAACCTCAAAGCGCAGGATTGGCTCACTTATGATCAATACTTAGATGATATCGGTTGGCATGTCAGCATTTTAGCGCCTCAACGCTTAATCAATGAACCCGTGCGTACGGCGATGGCGGTTGTGGCGGCATCTTTGTTGGCGGTGTTATTGATCTTGGGTTTATTAATGCAGCGGCGCAGGCATTACCTTGAACGTATCGCCATGGATACCCATGCCAAACGGGTGTTGGAAGACAATGTACGTACCCGTACTCAAGACTTGCAAACTCTCAATAGCCGTCTGAAACAAGAAGTGCTAGAGCGTGAATCGGCTCAGCAAGAGTTGGTGCGCGCGCAAGATGAGTTGGTGCAAGCCGGAAAATTATCCGCGTTGGGTATTATGTCAGCCAGCATCAGTCACGAGTTGAACCAGCCTTTAGCGGCGATTCGTAGTTACACCGATAATGCGAAAATCTTGCTGGATCAGCAGCGCGTGGATGAAGTGCGCAATAACTTAGATCTTGTCGCGCAACTGACTGAGCGTATGGCCTCGATTATTAAGCATTTACGTGCATTTGCTCGACGTGATCGCCTGGCTTCAGAGCATGTAGCACTGCAGCCAGCGATTGATGATGCTCTGGCCTTAACGGTCAAACGCCAACGCAGTTTGCAGGTGGAAATTATTCGCGATGTACCGGATGCCACGCTCTGGGTTGAAGCCGGTGAGACACGTTTGCGCCAAGTGTTAAGCAATTTAATCAGTAATGCATTGGATGCCTTGAGCGAAAAAGGTCTGCCGCGGCGTATTTGGCTCAATAGCCGTGTCGAAGAAGGTTGGGTGGTATTGATCTTGCGTGATAATGGCCCCGGCTTTAGTCAGGAAGCATTGCAGCAAGCCTGTGAGCCTTTTTACACTACGAAAACCAGTGCACGCGGTTTAGGATTAGGCTTGGCTATTTGTGAAACCTTAATTAAAGCACTCAAGGGACGCTTGTTATTTGCCAATCACCCAGAAGGTGGCGCGCAAGTGACTTTATATTTACGCGAGATTCCATCGACAGTGAATTTACGCTCAAACGAGGATCGTTTTGCATGATGCAAATCAGTCATGAGACCGATGTAGTGTTACTGGATGATGATATTCATTTGCGCACGGCATTAAGCCAGACCTTTGATTTAGCCGGCTTACGCGTGCAAGCCTACGGCAGTGCTGAAGGTGTTTTGCAGGCGCTGCCTGCGCAATGGTCTGGGGTTTTGGTCACTGATATTCGTATGCCAGGTATGAATGGGCTGGAGCTGCTGGAGCAGTTGCAGGAATTCGATAGCCAATTACCCGTGTTGTTAATCACCGGTCATGGCGATGTACCGTTGGCCGTGCAAGCCATGCGTATTGGTGCGTATGACTTCTTACAAAAACCCTTTGCCAGTGAATTATTACTCGACAGCGTACGCCGCGCTTTAGAAGTACGGCGTTTGGTGTTGGAGAATCGCTCGTTGCGTCTTGCTTTAGCTGAGCAGCGCGTCTTGGGTGAGCGCTTATTAGGTCATTCGCCCAGCGTGCAGCGCTTGCGTGATCAAGTCAGTGCTTTAGCTACTATTCAAGCGGATGTATTGGTTTTGGGTGAAACCGGTAGCGGTAAGGAAGTGGTGGCGCGGGCGCTGCATGACTTATCGTCGCGCTGTGATGCACCTTTTGTTGCCATTAATGCCGGCGCTTTAGCGGAATCAGTGATTGAAAGTGAGCTGTTTGGCCATGAAAGCGGTGCCTTTACCGGTGCGCAAAAGCGTCGCATAGGTAAGTTTGAGTATGCTAATGGCGGCACAATATTTCTGGATGAAATCGAAAGCATGAGTCTGGATATTCAAGTTAAATTACTGCGCTTACTGCAGGAGCGTGTGGTGGAGCGCGTGGGTTCCAATCAATTGATTCCCTTGGATATTCGCGTGATTGCTGCCACCAAAGAAGATTTATTAGCTGCGGCTGATGCGGGACGCTTTCGTGCTGACTTGTATTATCGTCTGAATGTTGCGCAAATTAATATTCCAGCATTACGCCAGCGCAGTGAAGATATTTTGCCGTTGTTCCAGCACTTTGTCAGTGTAGCCAGCGGAAAATATAATGTGACTGAGCCGGTATTAACTGCGGCCGTACGAGCAACCTTATTAGGGCACGAGTGGCCAGGTAATGTGCGTGAATTACAAAATGCGGCAGAGCGTTTTGTGTTGGGGCTGGATTTAGCCATTGCTCAAGCATCACAGATAGTCAATGTAGAGTCTGATGGGCTTTCTCTAAATGATCAGGTGGAAGCCTTTGAGCGTAGTTTAATTGTGACAGAATTAACTCGTCCGCATGGATCGTTACGCGAAGTGGCAGAAGCTTTACAACTGCCACGCAAAACCTTACACGATAAGTTACGCAAATATGAGTTAAGTTTTACCGGTGCTGGCGAAAAGCCGCCATCCAATCAATAGTAACGGCGGAAATCCGCCAAAATAGTTCTGAGTAGTTGTTTTTTTTCTTGAGTAGACTGTTATTGTATTAAGAGTCGATACTTTTTATCGACTTTAGTCGTACGGAATGTTGGTGGGTATATAACTTGCTTTGTATATACAGACGCTGGGTTTATTCCAGTGCTACTAACACGCTATGTCGCATGCTGCGGCACTGACTATTTACAGTAAGAGGAAATTTTAATGCTTAAAATGACCGCTAAAGCACTGGTTTGTGCTGTTTCATTGGGACTGGCTGGCTTAGTGAACGCTGCTGAGCCGATCGTTATTAAATTCTCACACGTTGTTGCTGAGCACACGCCAAAAGGCCAAGGTGCACTGCTGTTTAAAAAGCTGGCAGAAGAGCGTTTGCCTGGCCAGGTTAAAGTTGAGGTGTATTCCAACTCATCTTTATTCGGCGACGGTAAAGAGATGGAAGCTTTGTTGTTGGGCGATGTGCAGTTAATTGCGCCGTCATTGGCTAAATTTGAGCACTACTCAAAACCCATCCAGATTTTTGACTTACCTTTCCTGTTTGACGATATGGAAGCGGTTGATCGTTTCCAAAAAGGTCCAGTGGGTAAAGAGTTATTAACTTCGATGGAAGATAAGGGCATCACCGGTTTGGGCTACTGGCACAACGGTTTGAAGCAGTTGTCAGCCAACAAAGCACTGCATCTACCTAAAGATGCACGTGGCCTGAAGTTCCGTGTACAAGCCTCCGCTGTATTGGACGAGCAGTTTAAAGCACTGCGTGCTAACCCACGTAAAATGAGCTTTGGTGAAGTTTACCAAGGTCTGCAAACGGGTGTAGTCAACGGTGCGGAAAACCCGTACTCCAATATCTACTCGCAAAAAATGCATGAAGTGCAAAAGTACATCACTGAATCAAACCACGGTTTGCTCGACTACATGGTGATTACTAACACTAAATTCTGGAATGGTCTGCCTGCTGATATCCGTACAGAGCTGAGCAGCATTATGGAAGAAGTGACTGTTGAAGTGAACTTGCACGCTGAAGAAATTAATCAGCGCGATAAAAAGTCCATTGTTGACAGTGGTAAAAGTGAAATCATTACTTTAACCAAAGAGCAACGTGACCAGTGGCGTGATCAGGTCAAGCCAGTCTGGAAGAAGTTTGAAAAAGAAATTGGTGCTGAGCGTATTCAAGCCGCAGAAGCGTCTAACCAGCAGTAATCAAGCGTGCCTTTACGTAGCTTAATCGGCTGCGTAAAGGCCGACTTAACACTGAACTGGTAGCGTCTGAGTTTACTATCCGTTTCGGGAGAATATTTATGAATGCTATGCGCCTGATCTGGGATCGCTTTGAGGAAGGCTTTATTGTTTTCCTGCTGGCGGCGATGACGCTGGTAACTTTTGTTTATGTGATTTTAAATAACTTGTACACCGTACTGTATTCAGTCGCTGAGTATTTTTCAGAGCGCTCTGAAGGTGTGTCTGAGTTTTTTTATACTGTCGGTGACTTCTTTTTAGATATTGTGCAAACCATGACCTGGAGTAATGCTTTAACTAAAGCGTTATTTGCTTGGCTGATTTTCTTTGGCTTGGCCTATGGTGTGCGTATTGGTGGGCATATAGGTGTGGATGCGTTGGTTAAATTAGCCTCTCGTCCAACCCAGCGCCTGATTGCTATAGTCGCCTGCCTGTTTAGCTTGGGTTATGCAGGCTTATTAAGTGTGGCCAGTTTTGAGTGGATTAGCACGTTAATGCAGGCCTCGATTGGTGCTGATGATTTAGGCCAGTTTGGTGTTAAACAATGGCATATCGGTGCAATTGTCCCCATTGGTTTTGGCTTGATATTTATCCGTTACTTAGAAATTTTAGTGCGCATTATTCGTCATGAGCAAGTGGGTTTAGGCTTGGCGGATGAGGCAGCTGATGCAATGAAGCTGACAGAAACAGGGGAGTCTAAATAATGACTATTCCATTTCTGTTTTTAGCCTTATTTGCGCTGATGTTTATTGGTGTACCGGTCGCTATATCCTTGGGTTTAGCTGGATCGGTGACTATTATTCTATTCAGCCCAGACTCAGTGCGCTCACTGGCGATTAAGTTATTTGAGACCAGTGAACACTACACACTGTTAGCGATTCCGTTCTTCTTGCTGGCCGGTTCATTTATGACCACCGGTGGCGTGGCACGTCGCTTAATTGACTTTGCTAACGCCAGTGTCGGCCATATCCGTGGTGGTTTAGCCATCGGTGCGGTTTTGGCCTGTATGTTGTTTGCTGCGCTGTCAGGCTCAAGCCCTGCAACGGTTGCTGCAGTGGGTTCGATTGCGATTGCCGGTATGGTGCGTTCGGGTTATCCGCAAGCCTTTGCTGCGGGGATCGTGACCAACGCCGGTACGCTGGGTATTTTGATTCCACCCTCGGTGGTGATGGTGGTTTACGCTGCAGCCACTGAAACATCGGTCGGAACCTTGTTTATGGCCGGTGTAGTACCAGGCTTTTTACTGGGTATAGTACTGATGGTGGCTATTTACATCATTGCCGTAAAGAAAAACTTACCAGCAATGCCGCGAGCGACTGTGCGTGAATGGTTAGGCGCTGCGCGTAAAGCGATTTGGGGCCTATTGCTGATGGTGATTATCCTCGGGGGTATTTACTCCGGGATGTTTACGCCAACCGAAGCCGCTGCTGTAGCTGCGGTGTATTCCGCTTTTATTGCGCTGTTTGTCTATAAAGATATGCGCATTACCCAAGCCCCGAAAGTGGTGTTGGAGTCGGCCAAGCTCAGCATTATGCTGATGTTTATCATCGCTAACGCCATGTTGTTTGCTCACGTATTAACCACAGAGCAAATACCACAGCAGATTACCGCGATGGTATTAGAGGCTGGTCTTGAGCCGTGGATGTTCTTATTGGTGGTCAATATTGTGCTGCTGGTTGCTGGCGCATTTATGGAACCATCCGCGATTATTTTAATCTTGGCACCGATCTTATTCCCGATTGCTGTGCAGCTGGGAATTGATCCGATTCACCTGGGTATCATTATGGTGGTGAATATGGAGATCGGCTTGATTACGCCGCCAGTGGGGCTCAACTTGTTTGTGACCTCTGCGGTCACCGGTATGCCATTAGCTGATGTGATTAAGGCCGCAATGCCGTGGCTGATGATCTTGCTGGGCTTCTTGGTGCTGGTAACCTATGTACCAAGCATCTCGATGGGCTTACCACGGATGCTGGGAATGTAGCTCGGCACACTGTGTTGAGCGATGTTAAAAACGGCTGGTAGCGTAATGCTCCAGCCGTTTTTTATGCAGTGTACTTCAAAGTGTTTATAGCTAAACGGCTGTGTGGCGCAGCATAAGCTGAGGGGCGGATGTGCAGCATTAAAGAGAGCGCTGACGCCGGTACTGTTCAGGCGTGCATTGTGCATGACGTTGGAACATGCTGATAAAAGCGCTCGGGCTGCTATAACCCAAATCAAAGGCAATCTCTTTCACAGTTTGTGGCGTTTCGAGTTGTTCGATAGCGGCTAAGAATCGTAAACGTTGGCGCCATTCACCGAAGCTGATACCCATCTCACGAACAAACTGCCGCGCTAAAGTACGTTCACTGACAAAGACACGTTCTGCCCAAATCGCTAACGTATCGGTATTGCCGGGTTGGGCGCGCAGGCTGTCGACGACAAAGGATGATTGTGGGCTACTGGCATAAGGTAAGTAGCTGTGTTCAATCTCAGCGGCATGCAATTGATCGATTAATACTTGGCCTAAACGTTGATCCGCAGCACTCAAGGGGATCTGTACATCACGCTCAGCGAAGTTATTTAAAATGGCTTTTAAAATATCATTCATTACGACACTGCAAGGCTGCTTGGGCAAATCAGTGCACAGTTCAAGATCTAAATAGACTGAACGGTAGACAATACTGTGGCGGTTATAAGCACTATGTTCAGCGTAAGGCGGTATCCAGATCGCATAGCTTGGCGGTGAAATAAAGCGCTGGCCCGTCACCTCTAACTGCATCACCCCGTGCGCACTATAATTGAGTTGGCCCCATGCATGGGTATGCGCACGAGCATGACTTTGCGCATCAAACTCGTCATAACGAAAAAACAGTGGTGCGGGTAAGGCACTGAATTCTGGAATGGTCAGGTAGTTTTTAGCTGCTGGATTGGTCAATTGTCTGCTATCGAGGTTTAAGTGTCTGAAAATCAGTATAGCTCTTTATTCGGACAGGGTGATAATGGCCTATAAATGAATAAGGACACTTAATATGCAATACGCTTTTCCATTGCTCGCCGTATTATTTTGGGCAGCCAATACCGTGGTAAATAAAATGACCGTGGGCGTGATTTTTCCTGCCGAGATTGGTTTTTATCGCTGGGTGTTTGCTGGCGTATTGTTGACCCCCTTTATTTTGCGTCCGGTGCTGCGTAATTGGAGCAATATTCGACCGCATCTGTTAAAGATTTTTGTGCTGGGTGTATTGGGCATGGCGATTTATCAAAGCCTGGCCTACTTTGCTGCGCCGAAAACCTCAGCGACACATATGGGTATTATTTTATCGCTGATGCCGATGATGTCGTTGGGCATGGCCATTGTTGCTTTGGGGCAGCGTTTAACCATGGGTGCAATAGTGGGAGCGGTGTGCTCCTTTCTAGGTGTGCTGCTAGTGGTGAGCAATGGTGATCTGCGTAATCTAGCGCAACAGGGGGTCAATTTAGGCGACCTGATGATGTTGGTCGCTACCTTAGCCTATGCGCTGTATGGCACTTTATTGAAATACTGGCAGATGGAGATTCCAGCACTGCAGTTGCTGTATTTACAAATGATAGTGGCGATTATTGTGCTGTTTCCCTTGTTTGTGTTTTCAGAAAAAGCCGGTTTAAACAGTGCTAATTTACCCTTGGTATTATTCGCCTGTGTCTTTGCTTCAATTGCTGCGCCCTTAGCCTGGATGCATGGCGTACGTACTTTAGGGCCCAGTCGCACGGCGGTATTTTTCAATCTGATGCCGATACTGACGATTATTATGGCTGCGTTGGTGTTGTCTGAGCACTTAGCGCTGTATCACGCTATCGGTGGTGGTCTGACCTTATTTGGGGTGTTGATATCGGAGCGTTGGACACGGCCTTTGCTAAGAGTGCGGCCTAAAAGCCAGTAAGTTAGATGGTGTAGGCTAAAGTTATTGCTTTACTGTTTTTAATTCGATTTGGCTATATGGCCAATTGATGTTATTGTTTTCTGCTGTCGCAAATACAATTTACAGCCTGTATTTGCGCATCTTCCGGTGACTACCGGCTTATCGCTGCGGGATTTTTCTCCCCATATAATTTAGATAATTGTTGAGTCTGCGTGCATTGCGCAGCGCCTTATTTATCTTTAGCAGCAATTCTTTTATGCGCTTCAGGGCCTCTCTTGCTGACCCTGCCGAGTAGCGCAATACCGCCGTGTGTAACGCTGTCCTGCTTGTGATGGCCACGGCATAAGGAGTAAGAATGTTTCAGTTTACAACGAGTAGCGCGCTATTAATCCTGTTGGGGTTTTATGGCGTGACCTTTCTTTTAACATTACGTATCGGCAAAAAACAAGAAAACGCTGATGGCTATATGACGGCCAATGGCTCTGTCGGTTATGGCATGTCAGCAGCCAGTATGACCGCGACCTGGATTTGGGCAGCATCCTTCTATGCAGCAGCCAGTTCAGGCTATAAATACGGTTTATCAGGTGCGATCCACTATGGTTTCTGGGGCGCGCTGATGATTCTATTTATCTACCCCTTTGGTCGGCGCTTTCGTAAGTTGGCGCCTAATGCGCATACGCTGGCAGAGATTATGCACGCGCGGCATGGCAGCTCCAGCCAGATGATTTTAGCCGGCTCCAATGTGGTCGGCAGTATTATCAGCTTAATGGTCAACTTTACTGCAGCCGGTGCGTTGGTGGATATTCTCTCACCGCTAAGCTTTGTGCAGGGTGTAGTGATCGCGGGGGTAGGGGTGTTGTCGTATACGCTGTGGTCGGGTTTTCGAGCTTCGGTCTTTACTGACTTTGCTCAGCTGGTGGCGATGATTTTAGCAGCGGTGATTATTATCCCGATGATCTTCTTCCAGCTGGGTGGCCCGACCCTGTTTGAAACAGGTATGTCGAATCTAACCCTAGAGCAGCAAGACTTCTTTTCAACTACGGCTATTTTAGAGCAGGGCGCACCCTTCTTTGTAGCGGTACTGGCCTATGCGATTGGTAACCAAACCATTGCCCAGCGTTTATTTGCGGTGCGTGAAGACCTGATTAAATCGAGTTTTATTACTGCAACCATTGGGTACGGCTCGATTGTGATTGGTTTAGGGATGCTGGGTTTGCTGGCATTGCTAGCAGGTGTGACGCCGATTGATAATGATTTAAACAACTTGATTCCACAAATGGCCGCGACCTATTTGCCGCCCTTTATGGTGGCGATGTTGTTTATCATGGTGATTGGCTCGCTTTCATCCACCGCTGACTCTGACTTATCGGCCTTGTCTGCGATCGTGATGACCGATGTCTACGGTAAACACATCGCTAAAAACAAACCTGACCCACAAAAAATGCTCTGGGTTGGGCGTTTAACTATGGTTGTGGCTGCGCTATTGGGTGTGGTTTTCGCCAGCTTAAAGTTGGATATTTTATCCATGTTAATCTTTGTCGGTGCGCTATGGGGCTCGATTGTTTTCCCAGTGATCGCCAGCCTCTATTGGAACCGTGTCACTAACGCCGCCTTTACCGTATCGGTTGCAGTGTCGTTCTTATTGTTCTTAATTGTGCGCTTTAGCTGGTTGCCTATTGAAGGTGCTGTGGCCGTATTCTTCGAGATTTTTGCTGCAGTAGGTGGTGGTGTGGTGATTGGCCTGATGACCTTTGGCTTCTTTGGCCGCATGGCCGGGTTAGTGATGGGTATGATTACCGCGCTGGTCTTAGTCTTCTTTACGGTTGGTTTTTTACGTGAATATACGGTGTTGTTAAGCTCATTAACTGCTTATGGAGCCAGTACCATTATCTGTACCTGGATGACCTTACGCAGTAAAGCACCAGACTTTGACTTCGACAGTATTGATAAGAACGTGATTGAATTCCATAAAGAAGCAGACGCTTAAGGAGCATGAATATGTCTACATTTGGATTAACGGTGTATGTATTGATTTGGCCTGTGCTATCGAGCTTGGTGCTGATAACGCTGTGCACGGCTTTAGTGTTTGATATGCGCAAGGCTAAGAAGGACGGTAAATCGTTGGTCTAAAAGGCATTGGCGCGCTGTATGTTAGTTCTATAGCCTGCTGTTTAGACTGATCGATTATCCAATAAAAAACCCGCTCATCAAAATTGGTGAGCGGGTTTTTTGTTTTTGTTTGGCGTTAAAGTACGGATGGTGGTTGAAGTGCAACAAACCGAAAAGTATGCGCAGAAGAGTGGTAGTAATAGAAATTTACGCGGGAGTTGATCATACTCAGTTATCGCATACTCTGAGCATTCATCTGGGTTTGCCAGCTTCACACAACCTTTTACTCATGAACAGCTTCATATCAAAGGGAACCACATGAAGAAAATTATTGCCGCTGTGATTTTTATAATCATATTAATAGTCTTCTATAAGCTTAACCCATCAGATTTAGAAGTAGCGAGAGAGCAAGCTCAGCAAGGTCAGGCCGAATCACAATATGATTTAGCGGTGATGTACAAAACCGGCGAAGGGGTTAAGCAGAGTTCTAGCAAAGCACAGCAATGGTTTGAGAAGGCAGCACAGCAGGGCTATGCAGAAGCACAATATAGCTTAGGCATTATCTATATGACCGGCGAAGGTGTTGAGCAGGATTCGATCCAAGCAAGGCATTGGTTTGAGAAAGCAGCCGAGCAAAACCATGCCCAGTCGCAGTATAACTTAGGGGTTATATACAATACGGGCGAGGGCGTTGAACAAGATTATAGGCAAGCCAAAGACTGGTTTGAAAAGTCTGCTCAGCAAGGCTATGCAGAAGCGCAGTATAGCTTAGGAGTGATGTACGAGAACGGCTTTGGTATTGATCAAGATTATAGCCAAGCGAAGCATTGGTATAACAAAGCTGCACAACAAGACCATGCCTCAGCTCAATATAGTTTAGGGGTGATCTACAAAACCGGCCTCAGTGTTGATCAAGACTATATGCAAGCAAGAAGCTGGTTTGAAAAAGCAGCTAAAAAAATCCATGCCGAGGCACAATATAACTTAGGCTTTATGTACAAGAATGGCCTAGGAGTACGACAGAATTACGATACCAGTAAAGAATGGTTCGGCAAAGCGTGTGATAACGGTCTGCAAGAAGGCTGTGATGAATACAAAGACTTAAATACGCGCTAATGACACAAGATACTTAAAACCCGTCAAGACTTTTAAAACGTTAAAACGGGTTTCTAATACTTCGCTTTATGGTTGATCGGTATTTTTGATTTTTTCAGGATGGTTTGGGTTTTCACCTATGATTATGATTTCAATGTTTGGGTTGTAGTGCGTTGTCGCCCAGTAATATGGGTTTTCAGTATCACTAGCAATTCTGTAGCCGATAAATGTGCGAGGAACGCCCACATCTGAAAGAGCATGAATTTTATCGGCTAAAGCGTGCAGTGTTTCTTCGTCAATTGGCGAATATAGCTCCACCTCTACAGCACGTTTAATGTTTCTTCGGACTGTGTCCTTGGTGATTTTATAGGACGGTAACTCCACCTCTACAGAATTTTTAATGTTGTTTTCAACTGTATCCTGAGCGATTTTATGTTGGGTTAGCTCCGGCGTATCATCCGAGCAGGCTGTGAGTGCCAAGAACGCAGTGGCTATAAATAAAGCTGTAAGTTTATTAAACATGATCTATCTCTGTAAAAGTCTGTTTTACAATAAGTGAAAGTCAGCTATCTGACTGTAAGTCGTTTTATTACATCATATTGTTTACTGTTAATTAGCATAAGAAGTTTCGCAAACGCAAAGCAGTCAGCGTGTGAAAACTTAGCAAGTGATCAGCGTAGGTGCTTTCTATCTTGAAAGATCTTGACCACTGCGAAAAGAAAGTGATGCCAGGTTTTGCTGCCGCTATTGTGTAGCTCAATTTGACTTGAACGCTTAAAGAAATGACTTCTGAGTATGATCTGAGAGTGGTTTTGTGTATTTTGAACGGCTAAGAAAATACGGATAATTTTCTTGTAAGCCACGCCAGTGCTGGCGTTGAAAATGGTGGGCCCACACGGACTTGAACCGTGGACCAAGGGATTATGAGTCCCCTGCTCTAACCAACTGAGCTATGGGCCCCAGTTGCAGCGTGTGATTATACCTGTGTGCCGCAAAGACGCAAACAAAAACCCCCGAATTATCGGGGGTTGTTGGTTTTACTCATCAAGGAAGGAGCGTAAGTGCTCACTTCGTGATGGGTGACGCAGTTTACGCAGCGCCTTAGCTTCAATCTGACGTATACGCTCACGCGTTACATCAAACTGTTTGCCGACTTCTTCGAGCGTATGGTCAGTATTCATATCAATACCAAAACGCATACGTAGAACTTTAGCTTCACGTTCTGTCAGACCGCTGAGTACTTCACGAGTTGACTCTTTTAGGCTCTCTACCGTTGCGATATCAATCGGCGACTGCATGGTGGAGTCTTCAATGAAATCACCTAGGTGAGAATCTTCATCGTCACCAATGGGAGTCTCCATGGAGATGGGCTCTTTGGCAATTTTCAAAACTTTACGTACGCGGTCTTCCGACATTTCCATACGCTCGCCAAGCTCTTCAGGCGTGGGTTCGCGACCCATTTCTTGCAGCATTTGGCGTGAGATACGGTTGAGTTTATTTATGGTCTCAATCATATGTACAGGAATACGAATGGTACGTGCTTGGTCAGCAATCGAGCGGGTAATCGCCTGACGAATCCACCAGGTGGCGTAGGTCGAAAACTTATAACCGCGACGGTATTCAAACTTATCTACCGCTTTCATCAAACCGATATTACCTTCCTGGATCAAGTCGAGGAACTGTAAACCACGGTTAGTATATTTTTTTGCAATCGAGATCACTAAGCGCAGGTTGGCTTCGACCATTTCTTTTTTGGCACGGCCAGCTTTTGCTTCACCAATCGACATGCGACGGTTGATATCTTTGATGTCGAGGATGGTTAAAGAGGTTTCTTTTTCCAAGTCGATCAAGATTTGCTGATTGCGCTGAATTTCTTCAAGCAAAGGAACTAAGTTTGCCGCGTAACGTGTTTTGCCTTCGCTCAGCTTAACAGCCCATTCTAAGTCAATTTCATTGCCTGGGAAGTGCTTGAGGAAGTCTGCGCGCGGCATGCGAGCATCACGTACACACAATTGCATAATGGCACGTTCTTGTGCACGTAAACGCTGTAGCGAGTCACGTACATGGATAACCAGAGCATCGTATTGTTTAGGGACCAATTTGATTGGCATAAACAATTCTGCAAGTTCTTGCAGAGCAGCAACGGCTTGTTTGCTATTACGTTTGTGTTTCAGCAGAATTTTTTCAGCTTTAGCCAGTTGCTCAGCAACTGCACCAAAACGCTGTTTAGCAACTTCAGGGTCAGGACCGCCGTCACCGGCTTCTTCTTCCTCTTCCTCTTCGGCGTCTTCAGCGTCTTCGTCTTCGTTTTCTTCTTTTGCTTTTTTGGCTTCCGCGGCAGCAGCTTTAGCCGCTTGAGTCGGTTGCACAGTAATTTCATCATCGGCATCAATATAGCCGTTGAAGATATCGGTCAAGCGCGTGCCATCAGTGATAGCGCGGTCAAAACTTTCGANNNTCCACAGTACCCATTTCACGCATATACATGCGTACAGGGTCAGTGGTGCGACCAATATCTGTTTCAACAGCAGCAAGAGCGGCTGCAGCTTCTTCAGCGGCAGCTTCGTCAGTGTCAGCACCTGCCAAGAGCAGGGCATCAGCATCCGGCGCAGCTTCAGAGACATTAATTCCCATGTCATTGATCATGCGAATAATATCTTCGACCTGTTCTGGATCAGAAATATCTTCAGGTAGGTGGTCGTTGACCTCGGCGTAAGTCAGGTATCCCTGCTCACGGCCGAGGGCGATTAATTCTTTTAAACGAGATTGTTGTGCTTTTGCGGACATATCACCCTATCCATGAAAAGGTCTGGGCCGAACGGCAAGAAAGATGCATATTATACTGTATATAGCAGCTTAATTGCCAGTTTCGGCGGTACTTGGTGCATTATTGTGTTGTTCAAACAATTCACGCAAGTGTTGTTTTTCTTCACTCGAAAGCACATCTGAGCGGGCCTTGTTGAGCAATTGCTCGATCAGGCGCTCGCGTTGACGTGTTGCTAAACGAGTAATGGTGTCGAAAAATTGCTGTTCAAGGTTATCTTCATCAATCAGCCATTCTTTTTCTGCGAGCGCCAGTAAAAGATTGCCCTGTTCTGTACCGTACCAGCGTGTCATGAGTTGTAATGGTTGAAGGTCGGGGCTCTTCTGCAGCGCTTCTAGTAATGAGACGAGCAGTTGAGCGTACAGGTCATCTTCTGCGGCAAGTTTACTCGCAGTATCGACTTTTAAAGCGAGGTGTGGATGATGCAACAAGGTACGCAGAGCGGCCAAGTGCGGGGTTTCAACAGCGATTTGAGCACGTTTTGATTGGCGTGCTGGGGCGCTGTTTGGCGACCGCGATTTTTCTTTGCGGTCGAACTTTTTGAACGACTGAGTGGGCGCCGGCGTTGGCATATCCGAGTAGTCGTCAGTGTTAAAAGTGTAGGAGTCGAAATCTGCAGCGTCATGCTCATAGGCTGATGCCGGTGCCCAGTCTTGTGGTGGTGCTGGGCTGTGATCTGGAATTGCCTCGGGTGCGGTGTCTAAGCCGGTCATCTGGGTTAGTTTTTGGCGCATTAAAGCGCGCAAATTGGCACCTGGAATTTGTTCAATTAGGGGCGAGGCGAGTGTCGCCATATGCGCCTTGCCTTCTAGCGAATCAAGATTCACTTCTTCAGCGAGATGAGTAAAAAAGTATTCAGTTAAGGCTACAGATTGCTGAGCAATACGCGCTTGAAATGCTTCTAGGCCTTCGCTGCGGATTAAGCTATCTGGGTCTTCACCATCGGGTACAAATAAAAAACGCGCTTGTTGGCCATCTTTTAAATTGCTTAGCGTCGCTTCAAGTGCGCGCCAAGCGGCTTTGCGCCCTGCATTATCGCCGTCAAAGCAAAATAAAATATTGGGAACCACGCGAAATAAGCGCTTTATATGTTCTGCGCTGGTCGCGGTACCCAGTGTTGCAACGGCGTTGCGCAAGCCTTGTTGGGCGAGTGCGATCACGTCCATATAGCCTTCCACAACGATGATTTCGTTGAGTTGGCGATTGTGTTTGCGGGCCTCATAGAGACCGTACAGTTCTTGGCCTTTATGAAAGACTGCGGTTTCTGGTGAGTTTAGATATTTAGGTTTATCGTCACCTAAAACACGCCCGCCAAAGCCAATAATCCGACCGCGAGAGTCGTGGATCGGGAAAATAATCCGATCACGAAAACGGTCATAGCGACGCTTAGTATCCTCATTTTCAGCCAGTAAGCCTGCGTCAATCATAGCTTTTTCTTGCAGGCTGTCGCCGCCTAAGTGTTTGCTGAGGTTGTCCCAGCCCGGTGGTGCAAAGCCCAAGGCAAAGTCACGGGCGATCACACCTGACACGCCACGATTTTTTAAATAATTAACGGCTGCGTTACGCTGCGGATGGCTTTTAAGCGCGCCGCGATAGTAATCGCTGGCTGCGGTCAATAAAGCATACAGTGGTGAGTCGACGGGTTGGCGTGGCTTGTGCGGGGTCGAGCTATTACTGTCTTCACGTTCAACTTCAACGCCAGCGCGCTTGGCCAGTTCTTCAACGGCCTCGGGGAAGTCGAGGTGATCGTGATCCATAATAAAGCCCAGCGCATTACCGCCAGCACCGCAGCCAAAACAGTAATAGAACTGTTTCTCATGGTTAACGCTAAAAGAGGGTGTTTTTTCTTGGTGAAACGGGCAGCAGGCAGTGTAGTTTTTACCGGATTTTTTTAATTGCACGCGTGAACTCACCACTTCGACAATGTCGGTGCGGTTGAGTAAGTCATCAATAAAGCCTTGCGCAATTAATCCGGCCATGGAACCCCTACAATGCTTGGTTTGTGCCACTGCAGCACTGAACGCTACGGTTGCCTGAATAAATCAGTGCGTATAACCGTATGACAGTTGACTGTTACGTAAGTTTTTGCAGAGTTAAATATGTTTGTAGCGTCGCTGCAGATACGGCAGGTTATGCCAAGCTGTACAGCTTCTACAAGAGTTGAGTGGGTTGAATAAATCTATTTGTGTGAAACGACAAAACCCGGACGAATCCGGGCTTTGTTAAGCACTAAACCTGTGGAACTTAATACAGGCGTTCGTGACGACGTTGTTCGCGTTGTACTTTTTTTGCATGACGCTTTACTGCTGCTGCAGCTTTACGCTTGCGTTCTGCAGTAGGCTTTTCATAAAACTCGCGACTGCGTATATCAGCAAGAACACCGGCTTTTTCGCAGGAGCGCTTGAAGCGACGCAGAGCAACGTCAAATGGTTCGTTGTCTTTAAGTTTGACAGTTGGCATCCGATTCGTACCTTCATCAATGACCGGGTGGTTCGACACATATTCAATAGAAATATATATCGGTTTTCAAGGGTTGCGGATATTACCTGCTTTTAGTATTAAAAGCAAAGGAATATCTAAAAAATCATAGAACATCACCTCTAAGCCGCTTATGATGCTTGTATATTCTTTTATTGTAAAGTTGGGTGGGCAGAATAAATGCTGGTGTTGGGTTTAGAAACATCCTGCGATGAGACGGGAGTCGCGTTATACGACAGTCAGCGCGGCTTATTAGCTGATGCTTTGTTCAGTCAAATTGATTTACATCGTATCTATGGCGGCGTGGTTCCAGAGCTGGCGTCGCGTGATCATATCAAGCGCATGCTGCCTTTGATTGAGGAAGTGCTGGCTGAAGCGCAGTGCAGTGCAAGTGATATTGAAGGTATTGCTTATACCGCAGGACCAGGCTTGGTCGGTGCTTTGTTAGTGGGTGCATCCTGTGCGCAAGCCTTAGCTTTTGCCTGGGATATACCGTCTATCGGTGTGCATCATATGGAAGGCCATTTATTGGCACCGATGCTCGAAGACACGCCGCCGCAATTTCCGTTTGTCGCCTTGCTGGTGTCAGGGGGGCATACACAATTAGTGCGCGTTGATGGCATTGGTCAATACCGTTTATTAGGCGAGTCGATTGATGACGCCGCCGGTGAAGCCTTTGATAAAACTGCAAAAATGATGGGTTTACGTTATCCAGGCGGTCCTGAAATCGCTCGAGCGGCTGAGCAAGGCGTGCCCGGTCGTTTTAAATTGCCAAGGCCGATGACCGATCGTCCTGGTTTGCAATTTAGTTTCAGTGGCTTAAAAACTGCGGCACTGATGGCTTGGCAAAAATGTGTGGCTGCTGGTGATGATGGTGAGCAAACCCGCGCTGATGTAGCGCACGCCTTTCAGGCTGCAGTGGTCGCGACCTTAACGATTAAGTGTCAGCGCGCGCTTGAGCAAGAAAATTTAAAAACTTTAGTGATTGCCGGTGGTGTCAGTGCCAACCAAGCCTTACGTCAGTCATTGGAAGCGATGTTGGCTAAGCGTCAAGGTCAGGTGTTTTATGCGCGCCCCGAGTTCTGCACCGATAACGGAGCGATGATTGCTTACGCGGGCTGTCAGCGCTTAGTAGCGGGACAAAAAGAAGGTCACAGTATTAATGTTCGTGCGCGTTGGCCGATGGAAGAGTTGCCGCCGTTAACTTAATGCTTAATCTTTAAAGTTACGCTCATTGCCTGCCAGTAAATCTTTTAAATTACTGCGGTGACGCCACACCAATAACACGCTGAGAACGCTGACAGGTAACAGAGCGTGCGGTTGTTGCCAGGCCAGTAAGGGCAAACATAAAGCGACGCTGGCCAATGCAGCTAATGAGCTGGTGCGCGTTAGGTGAAACGTCAGTAGCCAAATCGCCAGAGCCAGCAGTGCCGCAGGCGGGTATAAACCCAGCAACATGCCCGCGGTAGTGGCCACACCTTTGCCGCCGCGGAAGTTAAAATAAATAGGATAGAGATGGCCAATCACCGCGGCTAAACCGATCCATGCTTGCTGTTGTTGACTGAAATCCAGTGCACTGGCAAATAATATTGGCACTAACCCTTTGCTCAGATCGCCGAGCAGGGTCAGAATAGCCAGTCGTTTACCCGCAACACGCAACATATTGGTGGCACCCGGGTTGCCCGAACCGTGCGAGCGCGGGTCGCTATTACCGTAATAACGGCTTAAGACGATGGCAAATGACAACGAGCCAATCAGATAAGCGCACACCAGTAGTAACTCAAACATTTGAATGATCCAAGGCCAGCGAGTCTTGATTCTAACGAGGCAAGAGCAAAGTGGACACGGTATTTATCGAAAGTCTAGAAGTAGACACTGTAATTGGTGCTTATGACTGGGAACGCACGATTCGCCAAAACCTATTGGTGGACTTGCAAATGGGCTGGGATAACCGGCTCAGTGCAGCAAATGATGAGCTGCATTTAGCGTTAGATTACGCAGCTGTGTCTGAGCGTATTCACAATTTCGCACACACTAGCAGTTTTGAGTTGGTGGAAACCTTTGCTGAACGTTTAGCAGCGTTATTGATGGCTGAGTTTAATATTCCTTGGTTGCGTTTGAAAATCACTAAGCCTGCTGCAGTTGCCACTGCGCGTGGTGTGGGTGTGGAGATTGAACGCGGATGTCGTTAACCGATGTGTACTTGGGTTTAGGCAGCAATATTGAGCGTGAAGCGCATCTGTTGGCTGGCCTTGATGCCTTAAGGGAGTTGTTTGGCGACCTGGAGTGTTCACCGGTCTTTGAAAGCGAGCCGATCGGGATTCGCAGTGATTGTTTTTTAAATATGGTGGTGCATTTTAAAACCAGCATGGCGCTGCATAAGCTCAATCAGCATCTTAAACAGATTGAGATGGTGAATGGTCGATATGAGGAGCCCCGTAAGGGTTTGCCGCTGGATATTGATGTGCTGTTATACGGTCAAGAAGTTGGAGCATTTGACACCATTACATTGCCGCGTGCCGAGATTTTAACCAATGCTTTTGTTTTGTGGCCGTTAGCTATCTTAGCGCCGGATGTTTTGCATCCAGTGCAGCAACGCAGCTTTCTTGAACTGTGGCAGGGTGCACACATCAATCAACAACTTTGGCCGGTGTTGTTTTTTTGGCGCGGTCAGCAATTGACACCTCAGACATTGTTAAAATCCTCTGTGGTCTAGCGTTATATTGTGCTGTATAAATCGTAATGTTCGAGCAGTAACTGACTCAATCTAGTGTAGAAGGTGACGATGCGGGTTTTAGTATTAGGCGCTGGCGTAGTGGGCGTCACAACAGCATATTATTTAGCTCAACAAGGGTTTCAAGTGGTGGTTGTCGACCGACAGCTATCTGCTGCTGATGAAACGAGTTTTGCTAATGCTGGACAAATTTCTCCCGGCCACGCATCACCTTGGGCTGCTCCTGGTATTCCGCTAAAAGCGATGAAATGGTTAATGCAGCGTCATTCGCCTTTTTCCGTACGTCTGACCAGTGATCCGTTCCAGTATCAATGGATGCTGCAGATGTTGCGCAATTGCACTGCGGCACGTTATACGGTGAATAAGGAGCGCATGGTGCGCTTAGCTGAGTACAGTCGTGATTGTTTTGATGCTTTGCGTGCTGAAACCGGTATTGAGTATGAGGGACGCCAGCAAGGGACTACACAGCTGTTTCGTTCTCAGCAGCAGATGGAGAGCGTTGCGCGAGATACTGCTGTACTAGATCGTATGGGTGTTCCTTATGAATTGCTGAACTCCAGCGAAATTGCTCGGTTTGAGCCTGCGTTAGCTGGCGTGGCTGGTACTTTAGCTGGCGCTTTACACTTGCCCAATGATCAAACCGGAGATTGTAATCTCTTTACCCGCAATTTAGCGCGGATGGCGCAAGACCTCGGAGTTGAGTTTCGTTTGGGTTGCACAGTGCAAAGTATGAGCTGCAGCGGTGATCGTATCACCGGAGTTTATATTGATGGTGTTTTGGAAACGGCTGATAAGTATGTGGTTGCGTTAGGCAGTTATTCGCGAGAGATATTGGCACCACTGGGTGTTAAAATTCCCGTCTATCCATTAAAAGGCTATTCGCTGACTGTGCCGATTACTGATTCGGCGCTGGCGCCGCAATCAACCATTATTGATGAAACTTATAAAGTTGCGATTACCCGTTTTGATCAGCGTATTCGGATCGCTGGTATGGCGCAAATCAGCGGTTTTGACTTGTCGCTGAATCCCAAGCGTCGGGAAACTTTAGAGTACGTCACAGGTCTGCTCTATCCGCAAGGTGGCGATTTAACCCAGTCTGAATTTTGGACAGGATTGCGTCCAGCAACACCCGATGGCACGCCTATTGTTGGAAAAACTAGCTATCGTAATTTGTTTTTAAATACCGGTCACGGGACTTTAGGCTGGACCATGTCCTGTGGTTCTGCCAGTTATTTGACCGATATTATCAGCAAGAAAACACCGCAGATCAGTTGCGAAGGCTTGGATATATTTCGTTATTGTTAAATGAGGGTGGGCTTCGTATTGTGCCGCCGTCTAGATCAAGTGCTCGCAATAGGGTTATCTCGATCAATAATTTTACTTTGGAGAATCAGCAGACCATGCGTCCAGCGCGCGCGTTAATTAATTTGCAAGCTTTGCGACATAACTACCTATTGGCGCGACAGCTTTGTGCGGATAAGGCGTTGGCTGTGGTGAAGGCCGATGCTTATGGGCATGGCGCGGTGCAATGCGCGCGCGCCTTGCATGATATTGCCGATGGTTTTGCCGTGTCCTCCTTAGAAGAAGGGCTTGAGTTGCGGGCTGCCGGCGTGTCGTTGCCGATAGTCTTGCTGGAAGGTTTTTTTCATCCGGATGAGCTGGCGCAGATTGTTGAGCATGATTTATGGTGCGTTGTGCATTCAGACTGGCAACTTGAAGCGGTCGAGCAGGCAGTTTTAGCCAAGCCGCTCACCGTGTGGTTAAAAATGGATTCAGGTATGCACCGCGTCGGATTTTTTCCGAGTGAATACCGCGCTGTTTGGCAGCGTTTACAGGACAGTGAAAATGTTGCTTCTGTGGTACTGATCACGCACTTTGCTCGCGCCGATGAAGTGCAATCGTTACGTACGCAAGAGCAATATCAAATTTTTGCTGATGCTTCGGCTGGATTACAGTCATTGGTCAGTGTGTGTAATTCACCAGCTTTATTGGCATGGCCCGATATTCGCAGTGATTGGTCGCGCCCTGGAATTATTTTATATGGCAGCCAGCCGGTTGCTATGCAGGGTCTTAGCACTGAAAAATTTCAGCCGGTGATGACCTTAGAATCAAAAATTATTGCGGTGCGCGAGTTACCTGCCGGTGAGCCGGTGGGTTATGGCGCACAATTTATTGCCAGTCAGCCGGTGCGTGTGGGTATTGTGGCGATGGGTTATGCCGATGGTTATCCGCGTCATGCACCTACAGGGACACCGGTTGCCGTGGATGGCCATATCACGCAATTGTTAGGCCGTGTATCGATGGATATGCTGGCAATTGATCTGACTGAACTGAGCGAAGTGGGCGTGGGTAGTACAGTTGAATTGTGGGGGCATCAGGTTTCGATTGATGAAGTGGCTACCTGTGCAGGTACGATTTCTTACGAGTTGTTGTGCAATGTAAAGCGAGTTCGTTATGAATATTCAACTGTTTGATATTTAAAAAGTACCATTGCACCTATTGTTCTGTTTGCCTGAGCGCGGGGAGTCGTTATACTGTGCGAAACTCGTAACACGATGTTTCTCGAGAATGAATTGCTAAGATAATAGAGGGTGTACCGTGAACCTGTTGAAAAAAATTCTGGTAGCTCAAGCAACTGTTCTAGCCCTTTGGGCAGCCAGTGCACAGGCCACCACTGATGAAGAAATTGCGCAACGTATCAAACCTGTTGGTGTCGTTTGCGTGCAGGGCGATGAGTGTGCCAAGTCTGTTGCTGTCGCTGCGCCAAGTGCTTCAGCTGGCCGCACTGCAGATGATATCGTCACTAAGCATTGTTCAGTGTGTCACGTAACCGGTTTGTTGGGTGCACCTATTATTGGTGAAACTGCAGACTGGCAAGCGCGTGCAGATGCTAAAGGTGGCTTAGACGGTATCTTGAAAACTGCGATTAGCGGTATCAATGCCATGCCAGCTAAAGGTACTTGTAGTGATTGTTCAGATGATGAGTTAATGAGCACAATTAAGTTTATGTCAGGCTTATAATTCTACAGTTGCTTTAAAAAACCGCCCTAGGGCGGTTTTTTTATGACTGCATGAAAATACTTTGCGGATCTTAGGCTCTGAGTTGCTTATATACGTGGTGTATCTGCAGTGAAGGTTGGCGCACAATTTATGTTTTTTGGGTAAAGCCCTATCTTTAGTGCGTGGATAAACGGCCTCTGGGGTGCTATGATCAGTGACTTAAAGCAAGTCGGAACTGCTGGCAATTGAATCAGCTGTCCGTTTTATAGACTTGCTGATTGTGCCTCGTCTGATGTAATTGGAGAATAATCATGGCTTTTGAATTACCTGCACTTCCGTACGAAAAAAATGCACTAGAACCACATATTTCTGCAGAAACCCTAGATTTTCACCACGGCAAGCACCACAACGCTTACGTTGTGAACTTGAACAATCTTATTCCAGGCACTGAGTTTGAAAGCAAAAGCCTAGAAGACATTATCAAAACTTCAACGGGCGGCGTATTTAACAACGCAGCTCAGGTTTGGAACCACACCTTCTACTGGAACTGCTTAGCAGCCAACGCTGGCGGCGCTCCTACTGGTGCTTTAGCTGATGCAATCAATGCTAAGTTCGGTTCATTTGATGCGTTTAAAGAAGAATTCACCAAAACTGCAATCGGTACATTCGGTTCAGGTTGGGCTTGGTTAGTTAAAAAAGCTGACGGTTCTTTAGCTTTAGCTAGCACTATTGGTGCCGGCTGCCCGCTGACCACAAACGACACGCCACTGTTGACCTGTGACGTTTGGGAACACGCTTACTACGTTGATTACCGTAATGCGCGTCCTAAGTATGTTGAAGCATTCTGGAACTTAGTGAACTGGGATTTCGTAGCGAAAAACTTTGCTGCGTAAGACTGTGTTGACGTAAGACCTGCTTTATAAAAGCCCTCAGTGTTGCATTGTCAGCACTGGGGGCTTTTTTATGCGTATTGGTTTATCTATTGTGAGACTGTAGGTTGCAGTGTTTTCAGGTACTGATCGCCACCTAATTGACGAACTTGACGGGCAATCCAGTTAGCACGCTCTGTCGTAGTTGCACTGGGCTGGCTGGCGCTGCGCAGTAGCGGGCTGGGTAGAACAGCGGCTAATAGATAGGCTTGCTGATTGGAAAGATTGGCGGCACTGCTATTGAAATGGTATTGCGCAGCGGCCTCTGCACCAAAAATACCTGGACCCCATTCAGCGCTGTTTAGATAGACTTCTAAAATCCGCTCTTTACTCCAGAGTAGCTCCATCCACAGTGTAAACCATGCCTCTAATGCTTTGCGTGACCAGCTGCGTGATGACCAGAGAAAGGTGTTTTTGGCGACTTGTTGTGAAATAGTGCTGGCGCCTCGTATGCTTTCACTGTCGCTATTGTGTGCGAGAGCCGCACGAATGGCCGCCACATCAAAGCCATGGTGATTGGGGAACTGCTGATCTTCAGCGGCAATCACAGCCATTTTTAAATTATTGGGCAGGCTTGGCCAAGGCGTCCATGGACGCTGGCTACTATAGCTTTCGCCACTGAATACAGCAGCCATTTTTTGCTCGATCATCAGCGCACTGGCAGGCGGATTGATCCAGCGTAGCGATAGCACCAAGAGTATGCTCAGTGCCAGTAATGCCAATAGTGTTATGGATGCCGTACGTAAAACTTTACGAAACATATTTTCAGCCTGATTCACAAGATATAAGAGTATAACTAGCGTTGTCACATTTTGGAGGGTTTGCTGTGCGTTATGGGATATTTATTGCCGCCATTTTTGGTGCTACTGCGGTATTGCTGGGCGCGTTTGCGGCGCACGGCTTAAAAAACATACTGAGTGTTGAGCATTTAGCTGTCTTGCAGACTGGTGTGCACTATCAATTTATTCACGCCTTAGCTTTATTGTTGGTGGCACTCTTAGCCCAGCAGCAGGCTTCACGAGCATTAGTCTACTCAGCCGTATTTTTCACCTTGGGTATACTCTTATTTTCCGGCAGCTTATATCTGTTAGTGCTCACACCACTGACGCCGGGCGTTGTAACACCTATAGGTGGTGTTTTATTGGTGCTAGGTTGGCTGAGTTTGGCCTATGCTGGCGTACGTAAAGCGTAAATATTTGGTTATCGGCTAGCGAACCCGCTAAAATACAGACCCTTCGGAATTTCACGGTTGTGTTATGCATATTCAGTTGAATGGTGAGGCCTACGCATTAAGCGAATCGCTCAGTGTGGCAGGTTTAATTGAGCATCTGCAGTTGGCAGGGCGCCGCGTTGCCGTCGAGTTAAACTTCGAAATTGTGCCACGCAGTCAGTATGAAACAACGCTTCTAAAAGAAAACGATAGCGTTGAAATAGTACATGCGATTGGTGGTGGTTAGTCTTGGCTGACCGTCTTTTACTGACTCAGAGAGGCTTTAGATGAGCGTTATACGTACAGATCACCCCTTTGTTATTGCGGGAAAAACCTACTCGTCACGTTTGTTGGTGGGTACGGGTAAATATAAAGACATGGAAGAAACAGGTTTAGCAATTGCAGCCTCAGGTGCTGAAATTGTCACTGTTGCCGTGCGCCGTACTAATATTGGCCAGAATAAAGATGAGCCCAATTTATTGGATGTGATCAGCCCTGATCGCTATACCATTTTGCCGAATACCGCCGGTTGTTACGATGCGGAATCGGCTATCCGTACCTGCCGTTTAGCGCGTGAGTTGCTGGGTGGACGCAATCTGGTGAAGTTGGAAATTCTAGCTGACCAGAAAACCTTATTCCCCAACGTCGTGGAAACCTTAAAAGCCGCTAAAGTGCTGGTCGATGAAGGTTTTGATGTGATGGTCTATACCAGTGATGACCCAATTATCGCTCGCGAGTTAGAGGCGATTGGTTGCATTGCAGTCATGCCGTTAGCGGGTTTGATCGGTACTGGTTTGGGTATTTGTAACCCGTACAATCTGCGCATTATTTTAGAGGAAGCAAAGATTCCAGTACTGGTAGACGCCGGTGTTGGTACTGCGTCTGATGCGACCATTGCTATGGAAATGGGGTGTTCAGCGGTCTTAATGAACAGTGCCATTGCCGATGCGCAGCAGCCTATTCTAATGGCGCAGGCAATGCGACATGCGATTGAAGCGGGTCGTTTAGCCTACTTAGCTGGGCGTATGCCGAAAAAACTGTATGCCAGTGCCTCTTCTCCGCTCGATGGCATGATTGGTTAAGTACGATACTTTATTCAATGGCTGCGCTGTCATTGCGCAGCCATTGCACATCTTTAGATAGGATTCCCATGACAGACGACCTCATCACAGGTGAACCATTGCCTGTGCGCCGCCGTGAAATTAAAAGTTATGTAATGCGTGCCGGTCGTATGACTGACGGGCAACAACGTGGTTTAGACGATGGTTGGCCCAAGTTTGGTTTATTGCTGGCTGACGGCATGCGCGACTTTGATCAGGTGTTTGCTCGCCAAGCACCGCGCACGCTCGAGATCGGTTTTGGTATGGGGCAGTCGTTGCTGGAAATGGCACAAGCTGCGCCTGAGCAAGATTTTATTGGTATTGAAGTGCACCGTCCTGGCGTGGGCTCGTTGCTCAACGGCTTACTGACGGAGAATGTCAGTAACGTGCGCGTCTACAGCTGCGATGCTTTAGAAGTCCTAAAAAACTGTGTTGCCGATGCCAGTCTGGATCGTTTGATGCTGTTTTTCCCCGACCCTTGGCATAAAAGTCGTCACCACAAGCGTCGTATTGTGCAGCCTGAGTTTGCTCAATTAGTGCGCAGTAAATTAAAAGTCGGTGGTATCTTCCATTTAGCCACAGACTGGGAAGAGTACGCCGAATATATGCTCGAAGTGTTAAACGTGGCGCCCGGTTTTAAAAATCTGTCTGAAGATCAAACCTCAGTGCCGCGCCCAGCAGAACGTCCCGTGACTAAGTTTGAGCGTCGCGGTGAGCGTTTAGGACATGGTGTCTGGGATTTGAAGTTTGAGCGTCTCGCGGACTAACGTTCGTGAGTATCACTTGAGAAGGGTAGAGGTTGTCTGCTTGGCAGGCTCTACCGCTCTGTTATAAGCGTTATCGATGCTTAGCCTTGTACGTTCTAGGTTTGACCGTGCGACCTGCTGCAGTCGCATCAGGCTTGCTTAGTTTCTGTCGGCTAAAATTCCAATCAGCGCAAATATCATCAGCAATACAGGTGCAAGTGTGTAGTTGTTGAGCTGATCAAGCGCATTGGCCAGTATGGGTGTGAGATAAATAATGCTTAAACCATAAGCTGCAGCGCAGACGGCTGCAAAGACTAGGATGCGCAAGGCAAAGTTTAAATGCCCAATCAAGTGGCGTACTCGTGCGTTCACGTAGGGGCCAAACAGCACCAATGCGCAGGCCATGATGGCTAAGCTGATATCGCTGAGGTTAAAACGCGTCCATTTTGATAGCTCGATGACCCAGTCAGTGATGACGTCCATATACAGTCCTTGTTATCAGTCTTCAGCGTCTAAGAAAATCTGCAGTAAATCATTTAAAAATAATTGGCCTTGTGCACTGGCCGCCAAGCGCTGTGGATCATCAGACAATAAGCCACGTTGCCGAGCTTCGCTGAGACCATCCTGCAGAGCTGTCATAGGAAGTCCGGTGCGTTCACTAAAGAGTTTTAACTCAACGCCATCGGTCAGGCGTAAAGCGTTCATTAAGAACTCAAAGGGCAAATCTTCTGCGGCAAGGATATTGCTGCCAGCTAAAAAAGGCTTTTCAGGGTTGAGATAGTCAGCCGGCTGGCGGGTTTTCCAAGTGCGTTGAATACGACCTTGCGGATCGCTGACCTTGCCGTGAGCTCCAGCGCCAATACCGATAAAATCACCGAACGACCAATAATTCACATTATGCAGTGCCACTGCTTCTGCACGGGCATAAGCCGAGACTTCATATTGTATATAGCCATGCTCAGCCAATAAGGCTTGGCCGGCTTCTTGGATGTCCCAGAGCACATCGTCTTCTGGGAGCACTGGTGGCTTGCTCCAAAAGACCGTATTGGGCTCCATAGTCAGCTGATACCAAGACAAGTGGCTGGGGGCTAGATCAATGGCGGTTTGTAAGTCAGCGATGGCTTCTTCAGGGGATTGATCCGGCAAACCGTGCATTAAATCCAGGTTGAAATTATCAAAGCCTGCTTGGCGTGCCATCTCAATCGCAGCAATAGCCTCGGTGCCGGAATGCACACGGCCTAAGGCTTGCAGCTTGCTGTCTGCAAAGCTTTGGATGCCAATCGACAGGCGGTTAATACCCATGGCGCGATAAGCCGCAAATTTTTCCTGCTCAAAGGTGCCTGGGTTGGCTTCTAGGGTGATTTCAATGCTCGGGCTAAAAGGAATGCGCTGTTCGATTCCGTCTAATAGCGTTTTTAACGCTGGTGCTGAAAATAAACTGGGTGTGCCGCCACCAAAGAAAATCGATTCCAACCGACGGCCATGCACATGGACTAAGTCCAAGTCTAAATCCGCCAGTACCGCTGCAACATACGCCTGTTCCGGTAGATCAGGAGTTGCGGCGTGCGAGTTGAAATCGCAGTAGGGGCACTTACGAATGCACCATGGGATATGCACATACAGCGCCAGTGGGGGCAGTTGAAAACCGTGCTCCAGTGGATGCTGCGTGCTGAGATCCGAGGTAATCAAGCTCATAGTGACAGTTGTTTTTTCAGTAACTGCATGGCTTGGGCGCGATGGCTGATTTGGTTTTTAAGCGCGTTAGGCAGTTCTGCGCTGCTGCAGTTGTGCTCAGGCACATAGAATAATGGATCGTAACCAAAGCCATTGTCGCCTTGTGTGGCATGCAAAATACGCCCTTGCCAGTGACCTTCACAAATAATCGGCAGCGGGTCATCGGCATGCTGCAATAAAGCGAGTACACAAATAAACTGCGCGCCACGCTGCTCATCAGGTACACCTTGCAGTGCCTCGATCAGTTTACGGTTATTGCCCGCATCACCACCGGTGGTGCTATAGCGCGCTGAGTAAATGCCCGGCGCGCCCTGCAAGTAATCCACAGTTAAACCTGAATCATCCGCTAAAGCAGGTAAGCCTGAGATTTTACAGGCGTTACGGGCTTTTAAAATTGCGTTTTCAATAAAGGTTAAGCCGGTTTCTTCTGGCTCAACCTCACTGAACTCGCTGATTGAACGAATTTTTACACTGTCACCGAGCAACGCTTGCAACTCACGTAATTTGCCAGCGTTGTGACTGGCGAGAACTATTTCTTTCATAGGTCAGGAAACACTTCTTGATTAAATTTTAGTACATGAGTTTTGCCGTCAGCATCTGTGACTTGCAATTCAAAACGTAGAATTTCTTGGCCAGTGATAGCAAATTGCGCTAAATAATAAACAGCATCACCTTCATCCACTTCTTTAAAGGTCAGTGTTTGAGTTTGGCCCAGTAGGTTTTGAAAACTACCGACGACCGCCCCTTTTTGTCCTTTAGTATCTTTAACCATGGATACATTCAGTACCGCCTGATTCTTGCTGCGGTTTAAACCCACTGCAGTAGCGGTCTCAGGCTGTAAAAATGTGGAGTTGAAGATGTTGTAATGCACATCCAGAGGGCCATAGCTTTGCTTGCGTACAACATCGGCATGGGCAGCAAAGGCCATCAAGAAGCTTAAACTTAGAGCCAGTAAATAACGCATCGCGGTAACTCCTTTAGTTAACGAGCATTTGCACCAGTCACGCGGTAAATACCAATTTCACCGAGTAAGTTGGGCCATATCCGGTTGCCAATATTGTGGCGGTGTTGGTGATCGACAGCCAAACGGTCAAGTACCGTCATCTGCATATCACTGCACAGCGCTTCAAAGTCAGCAAAAGTACAAAAGTGAATATTAGGTGTGTTGTACCACGTGTAGGGTAAAAAGTCCGAGACCGGCATACGACCTTTATGAGCTAAGTACCAGCGGCAGCGCCAATGGCCAAAGTTCGGAAAGGT
>LFRM01140424.1_pt1 | contig 29753 bp, 24 predicted proteins | sample 618341 | NCBI WGS metagenome assembly LFRM01 (sample SAMN03654438, study PRJNA283298) | anaerobic digester metagenome | isolation source: pool of bioreactors CSTR01a, CSTR02a, and CSTR03a thermophilic anaerobic... | place: Denmark: Kgs. Lyngby | collected 2014-05-21 | reverse complement strand
AGAAATAATCGCCTGCAAACCCGAGCCACATAAGCGGCTGACGTTAAACGCCGCCGAGCTATGCGCTAAACCTGCATTGATAGCGATATGCCGTGCCAAATAGGCATCTTGCGCGCCTGTGGTAATAATATGGCCATACACCGCATGATCAATCTGCTCGGCATCCACACCACTGCGCCGAATCACTTCTTTAGCCGTGACTGTACCCATATCTGCCGGGCTTAAGCCAGACAAACTTCCTGCAAAACCACCAATAGCGGTGCGCACACCCTCAACGATAACCACTGAGTTAAACTTCATCTTCTTGTCCTTATTATTTATTTACCAAGCATTGAACGCGCAATCACTTCTTTCATGATTTCCGAGGTGCCAGCGTAAATGGTTTGCACCCGTGCATCCACATAAAAGCGTGAGATCGGGTATTCCAAGGTGTAACCATAACCACCGAACAGCTGCAAGCACTGATCAATGGTTTGGCACTGCATTTCGGTCAATTGTAATTTTAGAATAGCTGCATCGGTACTGTTCATACGCTGCTGCCGATACAAGGCCACGCAGTGATTAAAATAAGCACGGGCCATATCAATTTGCGCACGCACTTCCGCTAATTTAAAGCGCGTATTTTGAAAGCTGGCGATGCTCTGGCCAAAGGCAGTACGCTCCTTGACATACTCAAGCGTCAGCGCCAGCGCCCCTTCCATAGCGCCCAGTGCTTGTGCGCCGACGCCAAGGCGCTCACGTGGTAGCTCTTGCATCAAATAGGTAAAGCCTGCGCCTTCTTCACCCAACAATGCATCAGCTGGTAGCAGCATATCGGCAAAAAACAGCTCAGCCGTATCGCTGGCATGCTGACCTATTTTACGAATTGGTTTACCGCGAGAAAAACCAGCTAAATGGCTGTCGACTAAAAATAACGACACCCCTTTCGCGCCCGCAGCCGGATCAGTTTTGGCGCAGACAATCACCATATCGGCCATCATCCCATTGGTAATAAAGATTTTTGAGCCGGTTAACTTCCAGCCTTCAGCCACTTTGACCGCACGGGTTTTTATATTGGCCAAATCACTGCCAGCACCCGGCTCAGTCATGGCAATAGCACTCATCACCTCACCTGTGGCCATACGCGGCAACCATTGTTGCTTTTGCTCGGCGCTGGCTAAGTGTTCAACATAAGGAATCACGATATTGGCATGAATATTATACGCGCTGGCCAAACCACCAAAGCCACGCCGAGAAATCTCCTCTAGCACCAGCTGGGTTATACCAAAATCAGCAGCGCTACCGCCATATTCCTCGGCCAGATCAATCGCCAACATGCCTGCTTCACCAAGCTTCAGCCAAAACTCGCGCGGCACTTGACCGGCGGCTTCCCAAGCATCGTAATGGGGATTTGCTTCCTGCTCTAAAAAGCGGCAGATCATGTCGTAAAACAACGGTGTATTGTCATCTTCTTTAAGCATTATTGAAGCTCCTCACGCAACAGTCGTTTTAGAATTTTCCCAGCGCTACTTTTCGGTAGTGACTGGCTGAAAACGACTTTCTTCGGCAGTTTAAAGGCCGCCAACTGCAGCCGCACATGCTGAATAATCTCGTATTCACTGACCAACAGATTGTCTTTAAGCACCACCACGGCGGTAATCGCTTCAACCCACTTAGCATCAGGCATACCAATCACGGCCACTTCTGAGACACAGTGATGGGTAAAAATCGCTTCCTCCACCTCTCGACTGGCCACCATCACGCCGCCGGTATTAATCACATCCTTGATACGATCCACGATAAATAGATAGCCGTCTTCGTCCATATAGCCGACATCACCGGAATGAAACCAGCCACCAGTAAAGGCTTCTTGCGTCATCTCGGGTTTTTTCCAGTAGCCAGTGAGCAACTGCGGTGAGCGATGCACTATTTCACCCTGCTGCCCTGGCGGTAAATCATTCATCTCAGCATCGACAATACGTGTTTCCACGGTAAGGATGGGGCGCCCGGCTGAGGCGGGACGCGTCTCATGATCTTCTGGACGCAATACCGTAGCCAAGGGCGCTATTTCACTTTGACCATAGCAGTTGTAGAGGCCAACCCCAGGCAAACGCTGTTGTAATTCGTTAAGCACCGGCACCGGCATAATTGAGGCGCCATAATAAGCTTTCTTTAGACTGCTCAGATTCCGTTGATCAAAATCAGGATGACGCAATAAGGCAATCCAAAACGTCGGCGGGGCAAAAAATGAAACAATCGATTCTTGCTCAATCAAGGCCAAGCAGAGATCGGGTAAGGGACTTTCCATGAGACGCACACTGACACCGAGCAACAGTGCCGGCATAAGAAAAACGTGCATTTGCGCTGAATGGTATAAAGGTAATGCGGCCAGCATCGGCTCATTGGCCTTAAAATCTAACTCCACCATGCAGGCGAAGTACTCAGCCATCAAGGCTTGGTGCGTCATCATCGCCGCTTTAGGTGCGGCGGTCGTGCCGGCAGTGTATAAAAACTGGGCGATATCAGCGCCATCCACGCTAACCTCTGGTGGACTGGCAGATATATCCGCTAAAGCCAGTTGTAAAATATCTAAATCAGCCGCTTCACCCGCATAAAAGCGCGCCTGAAAAACCAGATCAATCCCCACGGTGGCCAATTCAACCTGTGCTGCAAGGCTGAGATCGCTGATTAATCCACGTGCCTCTGACTGCTCAAGCACATAACGCAGCTCTTTATCACTGAGCGAAAAGTTAGTCGGCACATGCACCATACCCGCGCGTAAAATCGCCAACCAAGCGAGCACATAGGCGTCCGAGTTTTTACCATAGGCCACCACCCTGTCGCCCGGCTTAAGCCCTTGCTGTAAGAGCTGATTGGCTATTTTATTGACCGCCAAATCCAAGGCGGTATAGCTCCACTGTCGATCTTGGAACCTTAAGGCCACTGCGGTCGGATTTTTACGCGCGCTACGACTCAGCGCCGCACCAATCGAATTGGCTTGCGGGGATATGTTCATCATAATTGTGCCCCTACTGTATTAACCCGATGGCCAACACTGGCACCTAGACGCTGGACGGTCTTTGGCGCAGACGGGGCAATAAAAATTGAAGATAACCTAGGCAATAGGCTAACTAAAGCGGCCATGGCAGGCGCAGTTTTGAAAAACATAATAGTTCTCCGCTTAACTATATTATTTTTATTCTATTTGGCAATTCATCTATGTATTCAGCTGATTTTCTGTTAATTATTCGCTTTAACACAGATTTGCGTGCTTCATACTAGGCCAATTTAAAATAAGTGGTTGGCGTTTTAAGCCAAAAAATTAACATTTCACGCCAATTTTATTGTTTCTCAGAAGAGTCAGTGATGGACACATCCTCTACAACCGTGCCGATGCATTTTGTGCATAATCTGTTTCAAGGTCTGACCACCAGCACAGCACAACGTAAGCAGTTCTTGGCTCAGGCCGAGATTCCATTCTTCTTATTAGAAGCCGCCCATGGTCGCGTGACGGTTTTACAATTTGCCCGCCTGTATCGCTTATTAGCCAATGAGTACGATGATGAAACGCCAGGCTTTTTTAGTCGACCCTTACGCGGCGGTACCCTGAAATATTTGTGTCTAAGCGTACTGGACGCAGCTAATCTGCAGATCGCGCTACACCGCTTTAGCCAGTTTTTCCGCTTGATTTTGGATGATGCGGCCTATCAATTGGTGATTGAAGATAAAGTGGCATCCATGCGTTTTATCGAAAAAACCCCACCCCAAGGTGATCGCGTCTTAGTCCATGAACTGATGCTAAAATTGGTGCACGGTATGGCCTCGTGGCTGATTGCCGAAAAAATTCCGCCCTTAAAAATAAGCTGCGCCTACCCTCAACCCCAGCACAGCCATGAATATTTATACTTTTACCCCGGTGAAGTCGCTTTTGATCAGCCTTGGACCGCGATTCACTTTGACCGTCAACTGCTGCGCAAACCCATTCGGCAAACGAAGCAACAACTGAGTGGTTTTTTGCAAAAAGCGCCTGCCGATTGGATTTACGTTTCGTTTGGCGAACAGCTACTCGCGCACCGAGTGAGAGATCATTTAAGTGAGTCCGAGCAAATAGGCTCGGCTATCCAGCAGGTGGCGCAAGCCTTACATTTGTCCGTCAGAACCTTGTCACGCCGCTTAGCTGCTGAGGGAACCCATTTTCAAGCAGTCAAAGACGAAGTACGGCGTGATATTGCTATCCAGCAACTCACCAGTGGCTCGGCGTCTTTAGTGGTACTGGCTGGGCAGTTGGGCTTTGAAGACTTGGCCAGCTTTAATCGTGCTTTCCGTAAATGGACAGGGAGTACACCGGGCACCTATCGTCGAGGGCTAATGAACTATTAATACCTGTTGCGCCACCAGCAGTGAATCAGTAAAGATTGTCACCATCTACATGTCACCGCACTTTGTCATGGCGATTCAGATAACGCTTTAAACGAGGGCGTCAAAATGGCACTATTGACGCATATTGATTGCATAGCAATTGTATAGCTTTTACTCATTTCAGCAGGAATTTAAAATATGATCAATTATGTGACCTTAGGTGTGAGTGATTTAGCCGCTGCAAAAACATTTTATAGCCAGTTATTCGCCGATCAGGGCGCTAAAATCCTGATGGATATGGAACGCATCAGCTTTATTGGTAAAAGCATGGCTGAGCCGATGCTGGCCGTCTGTATTCCGTTCAACCAAGCCCCAGCGCAGGCCGGTAATGGCACTATGGTATCCTTTGCTCCAGGTTCAAAAGAAGCTGTCGATAGTATGTACAACAAAGCCATCACCCTCGGCGCCAGCTGCGATGGTGCGCCAGGACAGCGCATCCCTAATATGTTTTATGGCGCCTACGTCAAAGATGTCGATGGCAATAAACTGTGCTTCAGTCACTTTGGTTAAGGCTGTATCCCGATGCAGTTCAATAGCGACTTCAGTCAACGCGTAGTGATACGTCCCGATGAGTATCAGTTTGTCGACTCACCTCTGCCTGGGATCAGCCGGATGATGCTAGATCGCGCCGGAGCTGAAGTTGCTCGTGCCACCAGTATTGTGCGCTATGCACCCGGTAGTGGGTATAGCGCACACACCCATCATGGCGGCGAAGAAATTCTAGTGCTAGAGGGTATGTTCTCCGACGAGCACGCTGATTACCCCGCTGGCACCTATTTACGCAACCCACCAGGCACATCACATCAGCCCTTCTCCACCGCGGGCTGCACGCTACTGGTTAAGCTTTGGCAGTTTGCCGAAGACGACAACAGGCCGCTGGCACTCAATACCCAGCAGGCCACTTGGCGTCCTGGCTTAGTCGATGGGCTCTCGGTATTGCCCCTGCATGAACACAATGGGGTCAACACCGCGCTAGTGCGCTGGGCGCCCCATACGCAATTTAACCAACACCTGCATGCTGGTGGCGAAGAAATACTAGTGCTGCAAGGTCAGTTCTGTGACGAACACGGCCACTATCCAGCCGGCAGCTGGCTCAGAAACCCCAGGTACAGCAGCCACGCACCCTTTACCTTAGAACAAGGTGCACTGATTTACGTCAAAGTGGGGCATTTCGATGCTGGTTTAATGGGCGATCGTTTTATCAGTCCAGCCGCAGCGGAAGACTAGACATAGCCATTATATTTTAAAACCAATGCCAGCAATCTTTATATTGCAGCTACCATAGCGTTTAATAGCCTCTTCATAGTCAGTTGCGCATCGGTTTTATTGAGCCAACTGAGCGATGAAATATAAGACATACAGCCGCAGAACCTTGCGCTAAATATACATTTTTATTTTTAGGTGCCTGCCTTGTACAGTGATTTAACCTTTGGTCATGATGACGAGCTAATCGATGAACTCAGAGACTTAGACTACGATCAGGATGATTACGGCTTAGCCGAGCACGACTTTAGAGATCTTAATTTTGATGATGACTCTGACGGCGGGGCTGATATTATTTTAGATGTGCCCTACGTGCCCACCGATGAAAAGATAGTGCAAGCCATGCTCGATTTAGCTGAAGTGAGCAGTAAAGACGTGCTATATGACTTGGGCTGTGGCGATGGGCGTATCGTTGTAGCCGCTGCGGCAGAACGCAATGCACGCGGCGTGGGCATTGATATTGATCCAATGCGCATCACAGAAGCCATCGAATATGCCGCGCATACTCGGGTCGAGTATTTAACGCATTTCTTTGAAGGTGATTTACTCGAAGCGGACTTTAGCCAAGCCACAGTTGTCACCTTGTATTTACTTGATTTAGTTAACCTCCAGCTACGCCCTAGGCTGCTCGATGAGTTGCGTCCGGGCACGCGCATTGTGTCCCACTCTTTTAATATGGGCGACTGGAAAGCTGATCAGCGCCAAGATTTTAGCGGTATTAGCCTGTACAAGTGGATTGTGCCAGCCAAAGTAGCCGGTACTTGGCAGTGGCAGGCCAGCAGTGGTGAAACCTACCGTGTTGAACTTAAACAGAAATACCAAAAAGTCACAGGTCGCGCTTGGATTGATCAGCAACCTGCACTCTTAACAAGCGCCCTACTGCAAGGCGATCTACTCGAACTGATCCTAAGCCAAGATACCAACAGTCGCCCAGCCCGATTTTTAATGCGCTGTCAGGCCAAGCAACTGCTGGCTGCCGAGGGTGATCTACAAGCAACCCCTGCACTAAAAATAACCCGCGCCTAAACAGCGCTGCAATGCAAAGGTCAACAGCCAAAGCCAGCGAGTTTAAGTATTTTTAACTCGCCTGGCTTTGCGCACAGCGCTACATATTTCCCCAGCCATTACTGCATTCTGTTACTTCTGCCAAGCAGTACAACATCACACAAAAAAGTGCAATCAAAACAACGCTAACCTTATAAAGCATTGATCAAGAACGACATTATCTCTGATTGCCACCTTATTACTTTTAATTAGTAACTTATGTTATTAAACTCTATACAAATAAAATAAGTTGGGCAGCGTATTCAGCTTAAGTCAAGAAGTGGCACGTATAGATCGATGCCTAACCTAACCATAAACGATGGCAACTATACTTGCCTGAAGGAGTAAGGCTTATGAAAAAGTGGCCAGCCATAATCGGCGCACTAGGGGTCGGAGGACTCGCGTTAGCGTTTACGCTGGGACAGGTGCTGCCGAGTCTGCGCACCAGCAACAGCGTTATTCAAGTTGATATTAATGATCCTGAGCTGATCAAAAAAGGCGAATATATCGCGCGCACAGCAGACTGTGTCGCCTGTCATAGCACCCTTGAAGGTGAACCCTACGCCGGTGGTTTACCCATGCTGACACCGCTGGGGGCCATCTACTCAACCAATATCACCCCCGATAAAGACACCGGTATTGGTAACTACAGCTTTGACGATTTCAATAACGCCACCAAGCATGGTGTACGTAAAGACAATAGCGCGCTCTACCCTGCGATGCCCTACCCGTCTTACCAAATCATGCCAGACGAAGATATGGCGGCCATGTATGCCTTCTTTATGTCAGGCGTAAAAGCAGTCAAGCAGCCCAACCGCGCCAGCGAACTGCCGCCTGTGTTGAACTGGCGTTGGCCACTGGCGTACTGGCAAGCCCTCTTCGCGCCTGAGCGTGAGTTTATCCCAGCCAGCGATGACGCCATGTTAGCCCGCGGCCAATATTTAATTGAAGGTCCAGGTCACTGTGGCTCATGCCATACCGAACGTGGTATTGGCTTCCAAGAATTGGCGTTATCGAATGCTGACTCTGAAGAGTTTTTAAGCGGCGCAGTGATCGACGGCTGGCGAGCAAAAAGCCTACGCGGTGAGCACGATGGCCTGGCCACTTGGAGCACTGCCGAACTGGTTGATTTCTTTAAAACCGGCCGTACCGAAACCACCGCGGCCTTTGGTGCGATGGCTGAAGTGGTTGAGCACAGCACGCAATATATGACCGAGGGCGACCTCTATGCGATGTCAGCTTATTTGAAAACCTTAAGTCCAAAACCCGGTGAAGCGGTCACCATTGCAGCCAAAGAAGATATCACTACACAAAAACTGCTGGATGGTGTCTACGATTCACGCGGGGCGATTTTATACGCGGAATACTGCCAAATCTGCCATCGCGCTGATGGTAAAGGTGTGCCACGTATTTTTCCTGCGCTGGATGGCAACAGTGCCGTTTACTCTCGCGATGCCGACTCCGTCTTGCAAATCACCTTAAGTGGTGGTCGCATGCCCGATACGCCGCATGATCGTATGGCCTTTACCATGCCTGAGTTTATCAACTTAAGTGATGCTGACGTGGCTGAGGTGGTCAACTATATCCGCAACAGCTGGACCAATCAGGGCAGCGAAATTAATGTGGATGATGTGGTGCAAATGCGTCATTTCCTTAGCAAAAAACCAAAAACCGCTACAGATCTACCACCTGATTTAAGTATTACTGCTGCAGCAGAAGGAGCCAAACCGTGAATAATTCACTTTTAAATCTGCCTGATGCTGCCAGCACGCGCTTTCTTCGTTTACCGCTGACAGTCATTACTGTCGCGGTGTGTGCCTTTGCACTGAGCGGCTGTGATTCACCCAAACCGATTGAGCGCAATGCAACTCAGTTTGACTTAGTTACCACTGACGATGCCAACCAAGATATCGGCACCTATGTCCTACCTCAAGATACCTCCATCTTGAAGGAGCCTAATGCTGAGCAGATTTTCTATGGCAAACGTTTGCTCAATGAGACCAAGCGTTTACTGCCTGATCACGTTGGCGCGGCGATGAACTGTAATAGCTGCCATATCTCGCAAGGTAAAATCCCGCTGGGTGACCCTTATATCAACAGCTATAACTTCTACCCACGGGTTATGCCGCGCTCAGGTAAAGAAGTTGATTTAATCGGCCGTATCAATGGCTGCTTTATGCGTTCAATGAACGGCAAGCCGTTAGACCGTGAGTCAGCCGAAATGCAGGCGATGGTGGCTTATATGAAATGGTTGGCGCAAAACACGCCAAAAAGCCAAAAAGTTGCGATCAACAACGCTGGCGAGGTGGATACCTCACTGATTGGCGACCCCGTACGCGGCGAGGTGATCTACCACGTACAGTGTGCCACCTGTCATGGTGATAACGGCGAAGGTATGAAAGACAGCCGTGGCGATATTGTCTTCCCACCCTTATGGGGCGATGAGTCCTTTAATATTGGTGCAGGCATGGCGCGTACTTATAAAGCAGCTGCTTTTGTCAAATACAATATGCCCATGGGTATTCAAACCAAAGGCCTCTGGGGTCATGGTAACGTCCTCAGCGATCAAGATGCGGTCGATGTCTCTGAGTTCTTTACCCATAAACCCCGTCCAGACTTCCCTGGCAAAGTGAATGACTGGCCCACCGGTAACAAACCAAAAGATGCGCGTTACTAACCTGCATCGGATCTGACCTGAGGTCATCACTGAACAAAGCCTCAAGTGCGCTGACTGCGCCTTGGGGCTTTTTTATCTTAACTCAACGCAGTTATTAGAAGTCTCTTAGTCGCTGAGACGACTGAGCCTTAACGCCAATATTCCAGATTGAATCAGCGCCTAGCCAGCGGGCTGATTTTTAGGTTTACGCTGTGCAATCGCTGCTTCGATTTGCTCAAGTTCGGCGTAACGGACATCCTGGCCTTCAACCAAATAGATCACATACTCAGCTAAGTTACTGGCGTGATCACCGACCCGCTCCAAGGAGCGCAGCACCCACATAATATTCATCACCTGGGAAATCGCGCGTGGATCTTCCATCATAAAGGTGATCAAAGCACGGGTGGCTGAGCGGTATTCTAAATCAACGTTGGCATCTTCACGCAGCACTGCCAGTGCCTGTGTACTATCAAAGCGAGCAAAAGCATTCAACGCATCTTGTACCATCTGCCGCACATGGTTGCCCAAATGCCGCACTTCAATATAACCGCGCGGCGATGCCCCCTCTTCTGCCAATTTCAGGGTCGCGCGCGCCACTTTACTGGCCTCATCACCGATACGTTCCAAGTCTGCTGTAGCGCGAATCACCGCCAAAACCAAGCGTAAATCTGAGGCGGCAGGCTGACGACGGGCCAGAATTTGTGTGCAAAATTCATCAATTTCTAATTGCAGATGATTGACCTGCTGATCTTTAGCGCGCACTTCAGTGGCCAAGCGCGTATCACCATCGAGCAGCGACTGCACCGCATCTTTGACTTGCTGTTCCACCATGCCGCCCATTTCCAGTAACTGGCTACGAATCTCTTCTAATTCGTCGTTAAACTTCTGCGAAATATGCGTGCTATGGCTTTCTTGATTGATATTCATAAAAGGCGCTCACTTGTAGGTAAATAATTGTACGCAATGCTTATGTCAGAGCAGGCCATGCCCGCGATTGCGTCCCTGCAGTCCAATCTGCTGGCTTTTGCAACACTCGATCGCAAGCAAGGCCCACTTAGATAAGGACCCGCCAAGCAAACCTATATCAATAATGCTTAGCCATAACGCCCAGTAATATAGTCTTCGGTCTGTTTATTGGCTGGATTGGTAAACAACTTATCAGTGCTATCAAACTCCAGCAGTTGCCCCAGATACATAAAGGCGGTGTAGTCCGATACCCGCGCCGCTTGTTGCATATTGTGGGTCACGATCACAATGGTAAAACGGTCTTTTAAATCGTTAATCAGCTCTTCAATTTTCAAGGTGGAAATCGGGTCCAGTGCTGAGGCGGGCTCATCCAAGAGTAAAATCTCAGGCTTAACGGCAATGGTGCGAGCAATCACCAAACGCTGTTGCTGACCGCCCGACATACCTAAGGCCGATTCATGCAAACGGTCTTTGGTTTCATCCCACAACGCCGCAGAACGCAGCGCCCATTCCACTGTCTCATCCAATAAGCGTTTATTGTTAATTCCTTGAATACGCAAACCATAGGCCACGTTTTCATAAATTGTCTTAGGAAAAGGATTGGGCTTTTGAAACACCATCCCGACGCGGCGACGTAAATCCGCCACATCCACCCCTTTCGCATAAATATCATGACCATCAATGGTCACTTCACCCTCAATACGTACGCCATCAACCAAATCGTTCATCCGATTAAACGAGCGCAGCAAGGTTGATTTACCGCAACCCGATGGACCAATAAAGGCGGTGATACGTTTTTTTGGGATTTGCATAGTGATGCCATTGAGCGCCTTACTGCTGCCGTAGTAGAGGTGCATATCCTTCACCTCAATACAGGGCGTTTCATCGGCTAAATTCAATTGCTGCACCGGCCGTCCCAGCGCACTGAATTTCATCGCATGTGTAGCTGTTGTTGTCGAACTCATGATGGCTGCCTTTTAATAAAATAAATAATCAATTACATATCCAGCGCACGGTATTTTTCCCGTAGGCGATTACGGATCGCGATGGCGGTCAGATTGAGTACTGCAATCACCACAACCAACATCAACGCGGTGGCATACACCAGCGGACGCGCAGCTTCCACGTTCGGGCTTTGAAAGCCCACATCATAAATATGAAAGCCCAAGTGCATAAACTTACGTTCCAAGTGCAAGAACGGCGCATTCATATCCAGCGGTAAGTTTGGTGCCAGCTTGACTACACCAACTAACATCAGCGGCGCTACTTCGCCGGCGGCGCGCGCCACGGCAAGAATTACCCCCGTCATCATCGCCGGGCTGGCCATCGGAATCACCACGCGCATCAGCGTCTCAAACTTAGTGGCGCCCAGCGCCAGCGAGCCTTCGCGCACGGAGCGTGGAATGCGTGACAAGCCTTCTTCCGTAGCAACAATCACCACAGGTAAGGTCAGTAAAGCTAAGGTTAACGAAGCCCACAATAAACCTGGGGTGCCAAAGGTGGGCGAAGGTAAAGCCGGGGCATAAAACAGCTGATCTAAATTGCCACCAATAAAGTAGACAAAAAAGCCTAAACCAAACACACCGTAGACAATCGATGGCACGCCGGCGAGGTTATTCACCGCAATCCGAATGGTGCGCGTGATAAACCCTTGACTGGCATACTCACGTAAATACACCGCAGCAATCACACCAAAAGGAGTGACGATCAGCGACATAATCATCACCATCAACACAGTGCCGAAGATCGCTGGAAAAATACCACCTTCAGTATTGGCCTCACGTGGATCATCGGACACAAACTCAACCAGCTTCATGCCGTAGTGTTGCATTTTCTGCCAGAGGCTCAGCGAGTTGGGCTGATAAAGTCGCACAATATCACTGAAATTGATTTCTTTGTGCTGACCGTCTGCCGTGACCATCATCAAAGCATCACGTTTAAAGGGTGTATACAGCGCCATTAGCTCGGTTTCGAGGCGTGCATACTCAGCTTCTAAGATGACCTTTTCAGCCTGCAGCTCGGCCAAGTTTTGCGGCGTATCCAGCCCATCTAACACTAGGCTACGCTCGGCTAAACGCAGTTTTTCCAGCGCATAGTTAACCGCGCCAATGGTCCCGCTCTCAAGGCGTTGAATGTTTTTATAAATACTGGTGGCACGCTCGGTTCGATCCAGCACTTCACTCCAGAGTTGATTATCAGTCTCGCTCTGCTGTGCCACCACTTGGCCCTCTTCTTTCACCCCGACAATATAACCGTAAAAATTACCCCACTCACGCCGCTCAATCGCCACGGCATTCTCTGGGTAATTTAGATCACTGAGTTGACGCTCTAACACCCAGCGAAAGTCTGAACCGTACATATCCCGATTGCCCACTTTAATCAATTGGCGATCAAGGATTTGCACGCCTTCAGGCACTTCAAGCCCAGCATTACGAATCTGTTCGGCTGTCACCTGCTCACGCTGCACGCGCTCACCGAGCACCGCCATCTGCGAGCCATGGCTGTCAGCGAATTGGTACTCTTGCAGGCTCGACGGCCAAAAGTGGACCAAGCCACGTGAAGCAATCACCCCAAGCAAACCCAACACCAACACCACACTGATCGCTACAGCACCGGCATTGAGCCACACCCAAGGGCTGCCACTGGCCACCCATTTTTTTAGCGAAACTTGCATATCCTGAGCTCCTAAACCTGTATCAATGCCGTATTAAAGCGTGCTGTATTTTTTGCGCAGTCGTTGCCGCACCACATCAGCCAAGGTGTTAACCACGAAGGTAAATAAGAACAACACCAAGGCAGCCAGAAATAATATTCGGTAGTGACTGCTACCCAGCGCTGACTCGCCCATTTCCACGGCGATATTGGCCGCCAGAGTACGCATCCCTTCAAAAATATTGGCATTCATAATTGGCGTATTACCGGTGGCCATTAACACAATCATGGTCTCGCCCACCGCGCGGCCCATACCAATCATCACCGCCGAGAAAATACCTGGGCTGGCAGTGGGCAACACCACTTTAACCACGGTTTGCCAAGGTGTTGCACCCAAGGCTAAAGAACCATGACTCAAGGATTTAGGTACGCCAAACAAGGCATCTTCAGCAATCGAATAAATGGTTGGAATCACCGCAAAGCCCATGGCAAAACCGACCACCATGGCATTTCGCTGGTCAAAATCAATTCCCAGATCATTGCTTAACCAGTTGCGCATATCACCGTGGAAAAACAGCAGCTCCATCGGCTGACTTAAGCTAAACGACAGCCATGCCAAGACCACCACCAGTGGAATCAAAATCACCACATGCCAGCCTTCTGGAATCAAGTCGCGAATGCGAGCTGGCAGCTGCGCCCAAGCAAAGGCAAAGGTGACAATCCCCAGCGGCAAAATCAGCAACACCGTAAAGACCCCGGGCAGATGCGATTCCATAAAGGGCGCAAGGAATAAACCGGCAAAAAAGCCAAGGATGACTGTCGGCAACGCCTCCATCAATTCAATCACGGGCTTGATTTTGCGGCGCACCGCTGGTGCCATAAAGTAGGCGGTATACATGGCGCCACACACCGCCAAAGGTACCGAAAGCAACATCGCATAAAACGCCGCTTTAAGGGTACCGAAGGCTAAAGGTGTCAGGCTAAACTTGGGTTCAAACTCATTGGATGCTGAAGACGACTGCCAAGTGTATTCTGGCTCGCTATAGCCTTCATACCAGACCTTGCCCCACAGCGATTTCATTGAGGTTTCTGGGTGTGGATTATCAATCGCATAACGCTGGAAAACACCTTGCGTATCTTGCACCAGCAACATCGAGCCACGCGGCGCCAATGCAGCAAACAGCGGTGCCTCCTTTAACAGCGGCTGATCAATGGCTGTTTTCTCTGCCGTGGTATTAAAGATGCCCACGCGGCCGGTGTCATCAATCGCGACAAAGCCTTTACGGCGCTGCTCGGCTTCAAGAATCTTAATCGGCGCATCGCCTAATTTTAGGCTGCGAATTTGAGTCAGCTGTTGCTGATTGTGCTTATCACGCACCATAAAGTACTGGGTAATCTGCCCTTGTGAATCCCCCACGAGCAAAGACTGCTGCGCCAGCTGAAAGATCATCTGGGTGACTTTTTGCCCCGGCTCAACCAATGTCAAAGTGTGCGACAACTGAATATTAGCCAAATCACGTGAGTCATACACATCCAAACGACCATTGCTGCGTAGGGCAAACATATAGTGGTGGTCGGGCGCGATCAGTAAGCGCTGGTAGGCGGTGCTGCTGGGGAAGTTGACCGGTTGCAGGCTCTCGCGCACTTCGCCCGTGATAGCGTTAGTGCGTTGACGCAGCAGCGTCATCACGATAGACCCCTCACCCACCAATCCTGCGAGCAACATGCCATCCGGAGATTTTTGCTGGGTAATATAGTGCAGCGCACGCTGTTCTGGGTCGAGCGATACGGTTTTACCGTTAAACAACCGCGTGACGCTGGGCTTAACCCCTAAGCGTTGCCCTTGCTGATCAAATTCAACTTTAAAGCGAGTATCGACCGCCAGCGCTTGGCCGTTGTCCAGCCCCATTAATAGCGTGTTATCGCCTGGGGTTTTGATTTTAACACTGCTGATGGCCGCCTCTTGTAGCGGTAGCTGCTGCTCTGATAGCAGCTGGCCATTCTTTGCATTAATAAACACCAGTGTACCGCTGTCGGTCAGCAAGCCTGCTATTTCATTTTGTTCTTCAGTGAACATAGTCAATATCTTGCTAGAGCGTGCCGCCTCAGGCAATTCAAAGCTGCTTTCTTGCTGGATGCTCGCGCTTTTAAACAGCGGCATCACTTCATAGAGTAGATAAAAGAAAATCAGTGTAATGGCAACAATCACACTCCAGCCGCCCACAGCAATCGCACGACGCGCCAACCTATCTTTCAACGCACGAAACTTACGACGAGTACGCATACGAGGGCTGTTCAGTTCCTGCTCTAATAGCGCCGATATATCCTGCATAGCCTGACCCTTGGAATAAACGTTGTCTGCACTTTAAGTCTTTTGTGTGACAGTAAAATGACAAATAGAAAAAGGGGCCTAAGCCCCCTTTTTTTAACCTGCCAATCGCGCGGTTACAACGCGAGATCGGTATACAAACGCTTAACCACATCAGCTGGTAATGGCACATAGCCATCGCGGTGCACAACTTCTTGGCCTTGCTTAGACAGCATAAGCTTTACGAACTCGCGATCCAGTGGCGCTAAGGCTTGATTAGGACGCTTATTCACATACACATAAAGGTAGCGCGACAATGGGAACTCGCCAGACGCAGCCTGCTCTGGGGTTGCCTCAATAAAAGGATCGCCAGCTTTAGCAGCCAAGGGTACCGCGCGAACTGAAGAGGTGCGGTAACCAATCCCTGAATAACCGATGGCATTTAAAGACGAGGAAACTGACTGCACTACAGAAGCCGAACCTGGCTGCTCATTGACACTGTTTTTAAAGTCACCTTTACACAAGGCGTTATCTTTAAAGTAACCATAGGTGCCTGAAACTGAGTTACGACCGTAAAGCTGAATAGGACGCTCGGCCCAAGCATCAGTTAAACCTAGATCGCCCCAACGGGTGATATCTTCTCCGGTACTGCAACGGCGCGTTGAGGAGAAAATAGCATCCACTTGATCAATTGTTAGCCCTTTAATCGGGTTATCTTTGTGCACATACACCGCCAGAGCATCAATCGCCACTGGCACTGGGGTGGGTCGATAACCGTGACGCACTTCAAAGGCTTGAATTTCGCTGTCTTTCATCATGCGTGACATCGGCCCCATATTCGCGGTGCCTTCAGCCAGCGCCGGTGGTGCTGTAGAGGAGCCGGCTGCTTGAATCTGAATATTCACATTAGGGTAGTTCTTTTTGTACTCTTGCGCCCAAAGTGTCATCAGGTTAGCCAGCGTATCGGAACCGATACTGGTCAAGTTGCCTGAAATACCACTGGCACGTTCATAGTCAGGCAACTGTGCATCCACTGCAGCACTGACAGATAAAGCTGAGAACGCAGTACAAAGACTTAACGCAGTAGCAAGTGCTTTCATTTTCGCGGTCATAGATATCTCCGATTCATTCACCCAGCTGAACTGATACGTTTGCATCAGCACGGAAGCCTGCGCCATCCGATAAGTGAATACTAAGCGGATTAGATGACAGTTTAATGAAAGCGCAAGAACCGCCGGCTATTGAAGCCCCTGAACCAGACCTAGGCGTGCACAGCCTAAGAATTGGGCACTAAGGTTTTTGACCAATCATCGGCATCAATAAAGCCTAAAAGATCATACTCAGTCGCACTTTCTACCTGCAAAAACACCGCAGCACCGTACGCATAGTCAACTTCAGCGTAGGCCAAACTGTCATTCACCTCATCCATACAGCTGCTGTGGGTGACCAGTACTAAGTTACGCCCGGGGATTTTCTTAGCCAGCGCATCTTGCATAAAATTATCTTCACACTGGTATAAAAAATCTTCGTTAGCTATCGGATTGGCGAATAACAAAGCACTGGTTTGACTGGTGCGCGTTAAAGGACTGCTGTACACATCGGTTGCCGCCAGCCCTAATCCGACAAAGTGCTCACGCAAGGCTAAGCCCGTCGTCGTTGAACGCTGCGTAATACCACTCGGCTCACCTAAACACGCCGCCTCGACTCGACTACAACGCTCCAGATGCCGGACAAAGACAATCACATCCCCCTCCTGCCATTGAGTCAGCATAGTAGCGGTTAAGGCAAAAGGGCTCTCGGACAGGTCAGCGGGACGAGGCTCAGCCCATAATTGACGGGCAGAAAAAGCAACTACTGCAACTGAGAGTGCAGCGGCTAATAACAGGGCTGTACGGTTGTTGATAGCGCGGTAGAAAAACCTAGTGGCTGACATCAAGAAAGTACTCACAATAAATAACCTTGTTTAGGTCTACAAATCGCCAGTCAGTTCCATAAATTAATGCATTCCATGATTTTTACGCACAGCGTTGTGCCATTGATGAACTTAAAAACGCGCCAGCCGACTAACTGTAACCAATAGCGCTGCTTCAACTGCGCTTAAAAAGATTTTTTACACAGGAAAAATCATGATCAATATCATTAAAAAGTTATCGCTGCGCTTGGCCATGCTTGGCCTAGCCCTGTCTTTTATAACCGGTAGCGCGCTTGCTGATAAACCTGAATGGGCAGAACGCGGCAAGCACCGAGATATGCAAGAACAGCGCAAGCATCACAAACAAGACTACCGTGGCCACAACACCCATCGCAGGTCTGCAGCAGACTATCGTTTTCGCAATAGTGATCGACGCCTGATCAGCTCATATTATCGTGATGAACAGCGCCGGGGTAAGTGCCCGCGTGGCTTAGCTAAGAAGAATAACCGCTGCCAACCACCAGGCCAGTATAAGAAATGGCACAGAGGTCAACCGCTCACCAAGCACACACGCTACTACGATCTGCCACGCGGATTGCACTCTCGCCTCGCAGCGCCGCCTGACAATCATCGCTACGTCAGAGTCAACGACAATATTTTGCTAATTGATAGCGTTACCAACCTAGTGGTCGATGTTATGCAGAACATCCTACGTTAATCGAATAAGCTAACATCCATAACGAATAAGTGAGCCAATCTGCTGCACGAACGGCTATACTCATAGCCTTCACCTCCCAGACTGTAGAAATGGCGTCTAGCAGGTGAAGCGTTTTTCCATAAAAACAATAAAACTTATTTGGTCTAAGCAAGCGTCATTTTTATACCCATTCATTGATGCATGTAAACCACTCATAAACCGAGCAACACACTGTATCGCACTGCATTTTGTATAGTGCCAGAGGACATTCTATGCGCCCATTTAAACACCTGATTTATGGTGGTTTACTCGCTGCCGCGATCAGCCCTGTTATGGCTGATGATGGTGAAAAAATCTACAAACAAGGCGGCGCGCAACCGGGCGCCTTAGCTTGTATGACCTGTCATATGCCCGACGGTCGCGGTATGGATGCGGGCGGCTTCCCGAAGATTGCCGGTGATTCAGCCGTGTATTTAGCCAAGCAAATCCATGATTTTAAAAATAGCAGCCGTGAAAACCCAATTATGCTGCCGATTGCCAGTGCATTAACCGATGCAGAAATAACAGCCGTTACGCGCTATATGGCCAGTCTGCCTAAGTTTGAGGTGCCTGAAATTACTCGCGCCAAAACACCTGAAGGCTTAGGTGAGACCATTGCGATTCGTGGCGACTGGAGCCGTTCCATTCCTGAATGTGTCGCCTGCCATGGCCCCGGTGGTGTCGGTGTCGGTGATACCTTCCCGCCACTGGCAGGACAAGGTTCAAAATACTTAGCCAGTCAGCTACGTGCGTGGCAGCAAGGTACCCGTAAAAACGATCAAGACGATTTAATGGGCCACATTGCACGCTCTCTCACTGAAGAAGAAATCATTGCCGTGGCTGATTACTTCGCTGGTCTTGGTAAATAAGGGGCAAACCATGAAAAAATTATTAGTCAGTCTTTTTGCTCTAAGCGCTATCAGCACAGCCGTTGCTGCCCCTATTGCCATGGAAGATCAATCGCAATTAAAACTCACTGCAAGCAAAGCAGCGACTGAGCAATACCACCTTCCGCCACTGGAAGCTGATTTGCCGGATAATGCCTTTGGTGACATGGTGCGTAAAGGCCATGCCATTTTTGTTGATACCAAGCGTCAAGTGCCCGAGCTGGTAGGTAACGGCTTGAACTGTGTCAACTGTCATATGGATCAAGGCCGCTTAGCCAATGCGGCGCCGCTGTGGGGTGCCTATACGATGTACCCTGCTTACCGTAAGAAAAATGACAAAGTAAACACCTACGCTGAGCGTATCCAAGGGTGTTTCCAGTTCAGTATGAACGGCACACCGCCTGCAGCAGACAGTGAAACCATGACAGCGCTGACTACCTTTTCCTACTGGCTCGCCACCGGTGCACCCTCTGGTGTGGAACTGCCAGGTCGCGCGTATCCGGATGTACCTAAGCCCGAAGGTGGTTATAACCTGGCCCAAGGTAAGAAAGTGTACGCCGAACAATGTGCGGTGTGTCACAGCGAAGATGGCTTAGGGCAAAAAGTCGGTGAGAATTACGTGTTCCCGCCGCTATGGGGTAAAGACTCATTTAACTGGGGTGCTGGTATGCACCGTATCAACACCGCAGCCACCTTTATCAAAGCCAATATGCCTCTAGGTAAAGGCGGCACCTTAAGCGATCAAGAAGCTTGGGATGTTGCCGCCTTTATGAACAGCCATGAACGTCCACAAGATCCACGTTTAGTGGATGGCGACATTGAAAAAACGCGGGTTAAGTTCCACGCCAATGACGGCGTTAACTTATACGGCGAGAAAGTGAATGGTGTGTTAATCGGTCAAGGTATCAAGTGATCTGCTGATTATTCAATAGCTGTGATCTGACCCTAGACAGACCCCAAGACCTTGGCTATTTGGCCCGCGTCTTGGGGTTTTTTTATGTCTAAATACCATGCTAGTGTTTTTTCCTAGCGGGGTTTACCTGTGTCCATGCACTTAATTGACCGCACTGACGCCACACGGCAAAAACAACTACAGTGCCTCAAACGCAATGGAACCTAGACAGGCCGCCAATATTTTGGCTATTGTTCAGACCGGCACAAAATCAAGATGCTGCGATTTAGCCCTCTCAAGCTCACACCCAACCTTAGCCCGCAGCAACTCTGCCCGCGCTCACCCTTAACAAAAATAACAATAGGCCCCCTCAAGTATGCTTAGTGATATCAAAGTATTAGATCTTTCCACCCTTTTACCCGGCCCTTATGCATCGATGATGCTGGCTGATTTAGGCGCCCAAGTATTACGTGTTGAGTCGCCAGATCGCGTTGATTTGGTTCGCGAACTGGCACCAAAAATTGGCAGTTCATCCGCCGCTCACCAATACCTCAATCGTTCTAAACGCTCCATCGCACTGGATCTTAAACAACCCGAAGCGATCGACATCCTGCACCTTTTGGTGGCCGAACACGATATTGTCTTGGAACAGTTTCGCCCTGGAGTGATGGAGCGACTTGGCCTGGGTTATCAGGCACTCAAGGCGATCAATCCCAAACTGATCTATTGTTCCATTACTGGCTACGGTCAGACCGGCCCTTATCGCGACCGCGCAGGGCATGACCTCAACTATCTAGCGCTGTCTGGCGTCAGCAGCTACTCACACAGACAAGGCCAAGCGCCGTTGCCATTGGGCATTCAAGTGGCGGATATCGCTGGCGGCTCATTACACAGCGTGATAGGTATTCTTGCTGCTCTGCATCATCGCCAAAAAACCGGCGCAGGCCAGCACATCGATATCAGCATGACCGATGCCGCCTTTGCCTTAAACGGCATGAGTGGTGCAGGTTACCTCGGTGGTCAAGTCGAGCCGCAGGCCGAAGCTGACCTGCTCAACGGTGGCAGTTTTTATGATTATTACGCAACACAGGACGGCCGCTATCTATCAGTCGCTAGCCTAGAGCCTAAGTTCTTTAGCGGCCTATGCGACCTACTTAATCAGCCACAACTTAAAACTCTTGGCGCAGGACCTGAAGACCAGGCGCAAATAAAGGCAACCTTAAGCGATATTTTCCAGCAACACAGCTTTGCCCACTGGCAACAACTGTTTGCACCAGTCGATATCTGTGTTGAACCGGTATTGAGCTTTGCCGAGGCCAGCCAGCACCCACAGTTAGCCGCACGTCAAATGGTTGTTGATGTGCCGCATCCAGAGCTTGGCACGCAGCAGCAGATCGGCTCGCCGATTAAGTTTTCCGCCTATCAGACCACCTATAGCAAGGCCGGTGGGCCGATTGGTTCTGAAGGCCAACAGGTGCTACAAGCGCTCGGACTGGATAACCAACAGATCGACCACCTGCTGGCCAAAGGTGCGGTGAAGTTCTAAGCAGGCCCTGAGCCGCGTGCCATCCAGCGCCCGCGGATGGCACGGACTGATGCAAAAAAGCAGTTTTGGCCGATTCCATCAATCAGATCAGTGACCCTCTAGCAGCGGTTTTCTGCCAAAAAACCAATCGGCCCAAGTAGGCCCTCCTGCCCTATTGCCCTATTGCACGCCCTTGTCGCTAGCCGCACCCTCAACACTTCTTGCCTCCTCGCCTTTACTCTCTGCACGCTCTTCCGCCGCCTTGGGCGGAACAAGACTGATCAACTTGGCCTGCTCATCAGGCTTAAGGGCAGCCATAGATTTGACTGGCGTGATGTGGCCTTTGCTGTCAAAGGTAAACAAGACCAACGCCTGATTCTGGTGCTGCGCAAGAAAATCCTGATAGCTGAACTCGTCGCTAAGCTGAGTAGTTTTGATCGTATAACCTTGACTGACTAAGCTGGCCAGTTTGGCGTAGCTGACGCCATCAAATAGACCGCGCGTGCGCTGTATTTTCTCAGCGGTCTGGTAGCGCGCTTTCTGTTCTTGATCGCCTTCAGAAAGACTGTAGACACTGTTGTGATCACCAAACCAATCCAGAAAATGATAGGTGGCCAGTGAGTTCAACTGTTTGTAGGGCGAAATCACCAACAGATTACCAATCCCTGTCAGATCCAATTGATTTGCCGCATGCTCCGAAACCGGATTACCAAAATACACCTGCTGGTTTTCCATACGCGCTTGACGCACATTATCCCAGTTACTATCCGCCAGCAGCACCGGCACATCATGTGAGTTCAGCGCCTTGGCAATCATCCGCGCAACTGGATTAGCGCCCAAAATCAAAAAGCCAAACTCGCCAGGCTCCGCCACACCGAGCAACTTGGCCAATGGCCGCGCGGTCAGGCTTTGTATCATAACGGTGGCAATAATAAGCATAAACACCAAAGGCACCAGTGTCTCGCCGCCAGCAAAACCATTACTTTGCAACTGAAAAGCAAACAGCGCAGACACCGCCGCCGCAACAATACCGCGTGGCGCAATCCAGCTTAAAAAAAGTTTTTCCCGCCAATTTAACGTCGTGCCAATCGCCGAGATAAAAATGCTCACAGGCCGTGCGACCAACATCAAAATAGCCAATACGGCCGCCAATCCCCAGCCCAAACCAGCGATAGCAGAAAACTCAATACGCGCCGCCAGAATAATAAACAGCGCGGAAATCAACAGCACACTTAAGGATTCTTTGAACTCCAAAATGCTCTCGACTTCCACCTGTTTCATATTGGCCATCCAGATGCCCATAATGGTCACCGTCAGCAGGCCCGACTCGTGCGCGATTTCATTCGACAGTGCGTACACCCCCAACATAAAGGTCAGGGTTCCAGCGTTGTGCAAATAGTGCGGTATCCAGTGTTTACGCAGCACCTGACCGTTTAGATAACCGGCTGCCGCGCCCAACACAGTCCCCACCACAAGGGTGGTGCTGAAAATATACAGCGAATGAGCAAAGACATTACCCTGCCCCCAGGACACAATCCCCTCATACACCAACACCGCCAGCAAAGCGCCAACGGGATCAATAATGATACCTTCCCATTGTAGGATATTGGCCAGCTTGGCATTGGGTCGCACTGAACGCAGTAACGGCGCAATCACCGTTGGACCCGTCACCACAGAGATAGCCCCAAACAACAGGGAGATTTCCCAAGTGATAGCCAAAATCCAGTGCGCCGACAAGGTACCGATAATCCCGGTCACAATAGCCCCCACCGGAATCAGATTACGCACCATTTTTCCGTGCCCACGAATCTCGGAAAAGCGCAGGGTCAAGCTGCCCTCAAACAAGATAATCGCCACCGCCAATGAGACCATGGGAAACAGCAGATCGCCGAACACCTCCTCAGGCTTTAAATAGTGCAAAACCGGACCACAAGCGATGCCCGCCGCTAACAAGAAGACAATGGCCGGCATACGCACGCGCCAAGCCAGCCACTGACAAAATAGCGACAAGACGCCAATCGAGGCGAGCAATAAAACAGTGCTAACGGGCATAAACAAAGGATTCCATAAATTATTATTGTGGCGCTGGCCGGTATTGCTCAGCAGACATAAGGCGAAAAACAACCAAAGCTAGAATCATAAAGCTCGACCTCTTCCGCCAATACTTTAGCGCATAAAACAGAGTCTAGTACTTTATGGATGGTGATCTTGGACTTCCCACAGTTTCATAGACACTCAGCTGCTTCGTTGAGGCGCTCTCTTTCTTCATCATACTGTACATAACACCAGTATTAATTCCTACTGCCAAGACTTTAACAACCTATTCAGGGGCAGCTTGCGCCGCCCTCGCTATTCATCCTAGCACTCAAAGTACGAGGTCTTACGCGACCTTGATAAGATCGCTCGCGCAGTCAGAAAAGCACCGGCAACAGCTGGGCAAGAATAACCCGCCGAGCGTACAGCATCGGCAAAGTGCTGCGCATTGATCAGTGCTTGATCCGCTATACAACTCAAGCCCTCGCTTTTTTCCTGTAGTTTAAGTATTTAGCCACTGGAAAATTTCAGTGCGAATTTGTAAGAAAAACTTCCCGCCAACCGTCCAGTGACAACAATTGGGAATTTCCACTAACTGACCACGCGCGCCGAAGCCTTGGGCAATGCTGCGCTGGACATTAATGGGCGTAATTCGATCAGCCGTACCGCCAATAATCAGCACTGGACACTGAATTTGCTCGGTATTGACGTAAGCTGCCGAGCGACGACCTAACAGCAATCCCATGCTGATTTGCCAGGTCGCCCTACCCGATTCATAGGTGCTTCTGGCATAAATTTCCCGCTGCACCGCTGCGCTTTGCGAGTTAGCAATCCCGTAGCGAATACTTGCCAGTTTAACTTCAGTGATGCTGCGCCACAGCGGAAAACGCAAGAGGTTGCTGCCAAAGGTTTTGATGGCCGACAAGCTCAGCCCGTTGATACCCGCAGGCGCTGCAGACGACAGAAGAATCAGGCGATTACAAGGCACTTGCGCGGCCACCAACTGCACCAACAATCCGCCCATGGAGTGCCCGATCAAGATTGGCGGCGAATTCTGACGCTTAACCTGTTCAATGATATAGACCACATAGTCCTGCAAAGCGGTTTGCGCCAGCTTTTCTTTACTGGCCGCCGTGTGCTCAGCCTTAGGACAGTGATATAGCAGACGCAAGGATTCAGTCACATAACCCTGCTCAACAAAGGCATCATGCACCTCTTTCAGCGCCTCCTGATTGCCCCACATACCGTGCACAAGGAGTACCGGTGGCTTTTCGTTATGGCTCTGGTTCATGTTTATTTTTATCCTTGCCGTAGTCGATGATCTGATGAAATCTGATTAACTCAGGCTCTATGCAAACTCATAACATACTGTTTTCAGACTGTATTGCCGATACCTAAACCGGCAATAACCTGCTCACTCACAGCTTCAATCAATTGCCGCTACTCAGCATCGCAAAGATCAACTTAGAAAACTGCTCGGCCTTTCTTGGATCACTCAGCAACTGCATCATCTGATTCTGATGAGCATCGCTGCTGCCCAAAATCGCATCATCTACGGCTTTAGGGAAGTCGCCGAGCATGGCTTGTTCTGGGGTGTTGTTCGCCAGCTGGTGCATGACTAGGGTGTTTTCACGCACCTTGTCGCGCACGGTGTAGGCGTAGTTCACCATATCAGCGTCGGTCAGCTCGTCAGTGATAAATAACTCGTTGAGCTTAGCGACGATTTGCGAGAGTAATTCTTCTTGTTTGTCTTTAGCCTTGGCCGTACCCAGCGCATCGCCGGGCTCTAACTCATAGTCTTTAGCCTCTTCTTTCAGCTGAATATCCTGCTGGCGGATTTTAGAGAGGCGGTAGTGGCTCAGTACCACATTGCTTAAGTCCACAACCTCTTCATCGCTCTCTACTTCACGCAGCATCGGACGCAGATTGCGCGCGTAGAGGCTGAGCTTTTCCAGATTCTTGTCGTCATAATCCACGATCTGCGACATAAACTCATAGAAACGTACAAAGGTGCCGAGATCCTTTTTAAAGATCTCTAGTGCGTCTTTTTCCTGCTTGCAGTCTTTAAAACTGTTTTCAGCGTTAGCAATGAGTACGGCATCTTTAGTGCGCTTGGTCCGTTCAAACATATCCCGCGCTTGCTTATAAGCTGCCACCGCAGATTTATAACGCTGGGTCCACCGCTCAACCGCAGGCTTGCAGATATTACCGATGGCGGCGTTGCTTTTACTCTTGACGAAAAAAGCATTACAGAACTGCTCAACTTCATGCCACTGGAAAATACCGGCAGCGCGTAGCTTCTCGTACAGATCAAAGATCAAATCGGGGTCAGAGACATCGGCAAGTTCAGCGGTTTGATAATAGGGCTGGAAGGCATCGAGAATATCTTGCGGTTCATTAAAGAAATCCAGCACAAAGGTGCCGGTCTCAGCTTTACTGGGGTAGGTACGATTCAAGCGCGACAGGGTTTGCACGCACTCCACCCCGCCGAGTTTTTTATCCACATACATGGCGCAGAGTTTCGGTTGGTCAAATCCGGTCTGAAACTTATTGGCGACAATCATCACTTGGTAATCATCGCTATCAAAGGCTTTGCGCATATCACGGCCTTTAAGACCTGGATTCATATTAGCTTCAGTGAATTTCTCACCAATCAACGCGACGGAATTTGGATCTTTCTCGGTGAACTCCACTTCGCCGGAGAACGCCACCATCGCAGCAATGTTTTGATAGCCTTTCTCGGATTGCTTGGACACCAAGTACTTATCCAATGACAACTTATAGCGCACCGCTTCTTTACGGGAACTGGTGACGATCATCGCCTTGGCTTGGCCGCCCAATAAACCCATGACGTTATCTTTAAAGTGCTCAACGATGACCTGCACTTTCTGGCTGATGTTGTAATCGTGCAGGCGCACCCACTGATTGAGTTTAACTTTGGCCTTTTTGCTTTCGACTTCTTCGTCTTTATCAGCAATTTTCATCGCCAAGTTATAGGCCACTTTATAGTTGGTGTAGTTTTTCAATACATCCAAAATAAAGCCTTCTTCAATGGCCTGTCGCATGCTGTAGACATGGTACGCCTGCGGCTTATTGGTTTTTGACGCGGGTAAATTCGGATCAGGTAAGCGGCCAAACAGTTCTAAGGTTTTAGTTTTTGGCGTAGCGGTAAAGGCAAGATAGCTTAAGTTTGGCGAAGCACGGCGTGACGCCACAGCGGCATCGAGAATATCCTCACTGCTCAGCTCGTCATCGTCACCTTTGCTATCAATGCTCAGCACTTCTTTAAGCTGACGTGCGGTGCTGCCGGTTTGCGAGCTGTGCGCTTCGTCGGCGATCACTACATAGTTACGCTCTTTCAGGCTGACGCTGTTCTCAATGGCGCGCAGCACATAGGGAAAAGTCTGAATGGTAACAATAATAATCGGCTGCGAGCCTTCCAACGCGGCCGCCAGCTTCTCAGATTTAGAACCATCGCCTTCGCTGCGATTAATCCGCCCCACTACACCTTCAGTGGAGGTAAATTGCGAAATGGTTTCTTGCAGCTGATCATCCAGCACGGTGCGGTCGGTGACGACAATAATGGAATCAAACAGCTTATGCCCTGCAGCGGTATGCAGCGCCGATAACTGGTGCGCCGACCACGCAATCGAGTTGGATTTACCGGAGCCTGCGCTGTGCTGAATCAAATACTTATGGCCTGGGCCTTCAGTGCGCGCAGCATTAACCAACTGACTGACCACATCCCACTGGTGATAGCGCGGGAAGATCAGGGTTTCTTTCTTGTATTTACGCCCTTCCCAGTCTTCTTTTTCTTCAATTTCTAAATGGACAAAACGCGCAAGAATATTCAACAAGTTATCCGGTAGCAGCACCTCGTTCCATAAATAATCGGTGGCGTACTGGTTGATATCTGCAGGTACATCATTGCCCGCGCCGCCTTCGGCTGTGCCTTTGTTAAACGGCAAAAAGTAGGTGTCATTTCCTTCAAGACGCGTGGCCATATAGACCTCGTACTGGCTCACGGCAAAGTGCACCAAAGCACCGCGTTTAAAGGTCAGCAATGGCTCAGGCTTTTTAGTTTCAGGGTCGATAGCCAGACGGGTAGTTTTGTATTGGGTAATGGCGTTTTGCACGGCTTGCTTGAACTCAGACTTAAGCTCCAGCGTGACCACGGGCAAACCATTGACGAACAGAACTATGTCGATACGCCACTTCTTAGCTTTACTCCCGGTCTCCAACTCATGCGCATCGCTGGCCCAAGGCGAGTAGACCAACTCAGGAACAATGCGCAGGCGGTTTTGGCGGTAACGCGCCAAAGTGTCGGGATTGAGATCATGTTCAGGCTTAAATTGGCACAGGCTAAAGCGCGTACCACGGTCGCGCAGTTCATTGCGTAACACACCCAAGGTGCCAAAGGTGCGCAACTCTTTGTTGGCAGCGTTGGGGTCGGCTTTATTGAGCTGCGTAGCGACGCGTTCAAGGAACTTGGTCTCAGGATTGTTGGGGTACAGCTTGCAAAACTTTTGCCATTGCTCGTCTTGAGTGTCTTTAACAAAACCCAAGACATCCTCTTCATACAAGGCCAACTCGCGGTTGTAGCCAGGCGGTGTACCCAACTGCCACCCGTTGGCGAGCATTTGACGAATCATATCGTTCTGAAAGGTCAGTTCGCTTGCTTTGCTCATCCCCGAATTCCTTTTATTGATCTATCGATCATCCAGTCTCAAATTACTTTTTAGGTAAACGCTTAATTGCTTGCTCTAAATCTCTATCGACTTGGCTCGGAGCTGCATCAATTACTCGCTGAAACGCATCGAACTCCAAGGCCGCTTTCTGCTTAGCCTGTAACGCTGAAATACGACCTGCATGATTCAGTAACTCATAATCACTCAGGCGTAAAAAGTCATCGAGCTTAGCACTCCAGTCAGCCATTTTCATTAAACGGCCACGTTCAGCTTGTAGCTCGGCAAACTCCAAATAGGATGTCACTAGGCGATTAAGTTGCGATAACTCTTTTTCAGATAAGTAGTTTTTAGCTACTTCCATATCAACCTTGCGTGGCTCACCACCCGCAAAATGAGTTAAACCTGCATTTGGCTTTTGCCAGTCGGCACGCAAATGAATCAACTCCGCAGCAGTATGACCATGAGTTGCCCAGTGCATTTTATTTTGCACCTGCGCAAAGAAGCGTTGACTGGCTTCTGCTTTGCCATCGTAGTCAATGCTGGTGGCATAAATGTCACAAATTTTGCGCCAAAAGACTTTTTCAGAAGAGCGAATATCACGGATACGCGCCAGCAACTGTTCAAAATAGACACTATTATCAGGTTTTTTTAGACGCTCGTCGTCCATGACAAAGCCTTTAACCATAAACTCTTTTAACTGCGCTGTTGCCCAAGTTCGAAACTGTATCCCTTGCTTAGAGCGTACTCTATAGCCCACCGCAAAGATGGCCTCCAGATTAAAATACTCTATCTGCCTCTCTACCTCGCGTGCGCCCTCGCTTTGAACTGTTGCATATTTTGCAACAGTTGCCTCGCGCTGCAGTTCGCCTTCATCAAAAATGGCTTTTAAATGTTTAGAAATCACCGATTTATCACGACCAAATAGCTCGGCCATTTGATTAAGGCTTAACCACAAGGTTTCACCAACAAAACGGCACTCAAGACGTAAGTCGTTCTCTTCAGTTTGATAGAGTAAAACTTGGCCTTTTTCAGGTTCTTGATTGTTTAAACTCACAGCGCTGACTCCTTGTTTAATAACACCTGTCTAATATTACGAACGATCCAGCCCGTCACATACTGGGTGTCTTTTAAAATCCGTTTTACCAGCAACTCGGATAACTCACCGCTTTCAACCACATCTTTGATACCGCTAGTGGCCGCTAAATAATCACGGATTTTGTGCTGTTGTTCAGCGGTTAAGGGTTGCTCACCTAAAGCCTGAATGGCCTGCACCAATATTTCACTTTGCTGATACTTTAAGCCCATTTGAGTAAAACTTGTTTTTTTGAACTCGACTGTTCGCTGACCCACCTGATAGCTTTTACTCGGACCATCGCTTAAATATAGATACTGAGTAGGCACTTGCGTGGATAAACCCAGCATATTGAGCGCAGCATTACCTGAGACTTGAATCTGCCAGCCGAATTTACGCGCCAGCGCATGTGCAACTTGATCGATGTCGGGGCTGAGTTCTTTTTTAAGCAATTTGCTATAGGCGGGATAATCGTAAAGCCCGCGCATTACGCGGCGAATAACTCCTTTTTCAGCTAAACGGCTTAAGGCTCGATCAATGCTGCCAGGCTCGCCAAGGGTGGCAAAATCTTTTCTAGAAAAAGCCCAACCCCTACCATTACCGTAAATACGATAAAGCACAGTATTTTCAATGCTTTCAGGCTTAATCATAATAAATACTTGTCCGGAAAAAGGCGTGTTATTTCGGACAAGATAACAGCGTAAGTAGTGTGCTGACAAG
>LFRM01072686.1_pt1 | contig 29769 bp, 27 predicted proteins | sample 618341 | NCBI WGS metagenome assembly LFRM01 (sample SAMN03654438, study PRJNA283298) | anaerobic digester metagenome | isolation source: pool of bioreactors CSTR01a, CSTR02a, and CSTR03a thermophilic anaerobic... | place: Denmark: Kgs. Lyngby | collected 2014-05-21 | reverse complement strand
TTGCTGTAATGACATTGAAGCTATTACTATAATAAAAGGTCTCTCTTCAATGGGCATAAAAATACCGGAAGATATATCAATTATCGGGTTTTTGACGATATTGAATTGTCAAAGAACATTTCACCAAAACTAACCACCATGCACATCCACAAAGAACTATTAGGAGAAATGGCGGTTAGAAAACTTATTTCACAATTGACTCAAAAAATTATATAAAGGAAAAAATACTGATGTCTGCTGATTTAGTTGAAAGACAATCTGTTAAAAGGGTATAGTCTCACCTATAAAGGTGAGACTTTTTTATTGTTTTTTCACTGCTTTATTGTACAATTCTATATATTCTTTGGCTGATTTTTCCCAGCTAAAATCCAGGGACATACCGTTATACATTAAATACTCCCATGTTGCCCTATGATAATAGTAGTGTACCGCCTGTTTAACTGCAAAAAGCATATCATGGGCATTGTACCTCTTAAAGGTAAACCCGTTTCCTTCCCTGGTAATCTCATTATACTGTGTTACTGTATCCTTTAAGCCTCCTGTTTCCCTTACAATGGGTATTGTACCATACCTTAAACTGAACATCTGGCTTAAACCGCAGGGTTCAAAAAGAGAGGGCATCAAAAACATATCCACCCCTGCATATATCCTCTGTGCAAGCACTGCATCATATTTTAAATGAACAGAAAGCTTATTAGGACATTTTCCCTCATAGTACTTTAACATCTCTTCATACTTCCGCTCACCTGCACCAAGAATTATAAGCTGTATATCCATTTTTAAAAGGTCTTCCATCACAAAATCTATAAGGTCAAAACCTTTTTGGTCAACCAACCTTGATATAATTCCAATAATAGGGATATCAATTCTCTCCTCAAGTCCCACTGACTTTTGAAGCATGTGCCTGTTCACAAGCTTTCCTTCCATATTGTCTTTGCTGTAGTTTGCAAAAATTCTTTCATCTGTGGCAGGATCGTTTCTCTCCATATCAATGCCGTTTAAAATACCATAAAGGTCGCCGGATCTCTTATTTAAAATGCTGTTTAAATTTTCTCCGTAAAAATCAGTTTTAATCTCCTCCGCATAAGTTTTGCTTACTGTATTTATAATATCAGAATAAGCTATACCTGCCTTTAAATAATTTACCTTGTCATAAAACTCAATCCCGTCAGCTGTAAAGTAATCCCAGGAAAGTCCTAACAGCTCCCCAAGCACTTCTTTAGGGAAAACCCCTTGGTACTTAAGGTTATGTATGGTGTAAACAGTCCTTATATCCCGGTAAAATTCCAAATGCCTGTAATGTGCATTAAGGAGTAAGCTAACAACCCCCGTCTGCCAATCGTTACAGTGGATAATGTCCGGTTTAAAATCAACAACAGGCAAAAATTCTATTACTGCTTTGCAGAAAAAAGCAAACCTCTCTGCTTCATCATTATAGCCGTAGTACCCGTCCCTGCCAAAATAATATTCATTGTCCAGAAAATAATATACAACTCCGTCCTGCTCCAGCTTTAAAATAGCACAAAACTGATGCCTCCATGAAACGTCAACATATATGTAGCCTAAATATTCCATCCTGTCAACATACTCTTTGGGTATGTTTTTGTACTTAGGCATAACAACTCTTATATCCTGGCCTAAAGTACCTAATGCCTTAGGAAGAGAAGCAGCTACATCAGCTAATCCCCCTGTTTTTGCAAATGGATCAACTTCTGATGATGCAAAAAGAACTTTGTAATTTTTCATAAAAGACCTCCTGCGTATTATTTTTTAATGCCTAACGTATTATTTTTAAAAATGCCTGTCTTGATTTACCTTTGATTCACCTGAAAAAGGCAGGTTTTTTTGACGTGCTTTTTTTATTATAAACAATTGCCTCACTTATATTATAATAAACATTTTAAATAAGTAAATGATTTTTTACATAAATTATAAACATCTTTTTTAAAATTTTTCAATATGCAAGAAAAAATGAAAATCAGCATTAGAAAATAAAAAAATTGAAGGCGGGAATCTCTCCCCGCCTTATTTTTAAGAAAATATAGTTTTAGTTTATATTTGTCTGAAGCCTCACATCAAAGTTCCTAATATCCGATGCCATCTTTATGGACAAACGCAGGAATGTTATAAATGCTATTATAATAGCTAAAAGACTAATTTGGGTTATTCTTTTTCTTATACCTGTTATGTGGCTTACTGCTACTTTTTTCTCAATTCCATTAGCCCACATTCCGACTATCTTGCCCTCACTGTTTTTAATTGGCACATATTTTGTTATGTATTTTTTGCCGTCGATAGAGGTTTCTAATATGTATTCATTTCCTCCTTTTAAAACATTTTCTATAACCTTGTTAGAGGCTTTAGCCCCTAAAGGTCTTGTCCCGTCGGATTTTAAAATGTTTGTAGAAACTATTGTATCCCACATAAAAATGGTTAAAAAGGAGTTTACATCAGAAGTAATCCTGTCTGTTATGTCAAAATCCCCGTATAAGTTCTTCTCTCCTTTATACAAGGAGTTATATTTAGCTATCCAGTCGCCTTCATATATCTCATCAATTAACATATACCCTAATTCTGAATTAACTGTCAGTATGTTTTCTATATTATCATTTTCAAGCTTACTAACTACATTACCAACGGTAAAGCCCTGTATAACAAACCAAATCAAAAAGAATGTAAATGTCAGCAATAAAGACATCATTAAAACTTTTTTCTGTGTTTTATCGCCGCCGGAATCAGATTCAATAAATGAAACTTTAAGAGTATCTATATCGCTAAGATATTTTTTTGAATATAGCAGCAGTATTATACAGCCTAATATACCACAGAGTATGGAAACCACAACAATGGATATCCTCATTGTAAATATTTGTTTAGCCTGTTCCCCCACATAAGCTTTTGGCATGGCAACAGACCACATTCCAATTATTTCATCTCCACTGTCCTTTATAGGCATGTATCTTACAACATATTTCTGACCGGCAATACTTTCTACATTCCTGTATACAGAACCGTTTTCTAAAACCCTTTTTGCTACATCCCCCGGCGCCTTCATCCCGACAATTCTTTCCCCTTCATTGTCTAAAATGCTACTGGTTACTATTTCGTCTTTAAGATATATAGTAGCAAAGGTGTCTATATTTCTTTTTATCTCATCTACAATTTCATAATTGTAGCTTATGGGTTTCTCCCCTAAAAACAGCCTGCCGTCTTTAACATTCCAGTTGCCTTCATACCTGCTCTCAATAATGTCAAGGGCAAATACCGAAACAGAATCTAATTTTGCAAACATATTGTCTTCTATTAAATTGTTAACTCTGTTGTCTGTAACAAAAAATACGGTGGCTGTAAATAGTATAATGATGGCAATAGAAACCCTCATTAATTTCTTTCTCAACCTAGGCTTGTTTTTCATCCTCACATCTCCTCCCAATATAAAAATAAACATTATCCTTTTAAAAAATCATCTTATAAACCCCTAGAAATGCACTTATTTTTTAAATCCATTATTGAAGGCGCCCTTTGAAACTGCAAAATTATATTTCTATAAAAATTATAATTCTCTATTAAAAATGCAAATATATATTTCTAAACACAATACTACACTATGTAGAAAAAATTTGCAATACCTTTTTAAATCCGTCTCATTTAAAACCAGTTCCAAGGCTCTATGTTAGGAGGGTTACATTCAAATTTTAGATTTTTTTTAGTTGTAGGGTGGGTAAAACTTATTTCACAAGACCATAATGCTATTTGCTGCCCGGGAAAATTGACGGCCTTTCCGTATTTCTGATCCCCATATAAAGGATGACCTGCACCGGAGAATTGAACCCTTATTTGGTGGGGACGCCCGGTATGTAAGTTTATCTTTACCAGGCTAAAATTTCTGCTTTCACTTAAAACACTGTACTCTAAATAAGCATATTTTGCTCCTTTTGTGTTTTCATCCACTACATTTACAATATTGTTTTTTTTATTTTTTAGTAAATAGTCTTCCATTTTCCCCTTTTTATCTTTTAAAACACCGTGGACAACAGCTAAATATGTCTTATAAAACTCCCTTTTTCTTATGGCATCAGAAAGCCTTGACGCTGCTTTAGAAGTCTTTGCAAACACCATTACACCGCCTACCGGGCGGTCTAACCTGTGAACAAGCCCTAAATATACATTGCCGGGCTTTTTATATTTTTCTTTTATATATTTTTTTAAAACCGTCAGCAAATCCTCATCGCCTGTAGAGTCCCCCTGAACAGGCATATTAACAGGTTTTTTTACCACCAACAGATGGTTGTCTTCATAAATTACATCTATGGCACTTTTTAATGTCATCCCTTTGCCTCCCAGCGCCCATAAATACCGCAAGGCAAAATAACACCTGTCTTGGTGGCAGGTATTCCCACTTCCCCACAGGTAATGGTGCCCTTGTACTTCTTTTGAACCGTCATTTTAAGAATATTTGACATTACTGTTGGAGAAAAACCCGTTGTATATGAATTTATAAGGAAAAACAAAGGTTTTGGGGACAAAACTTTCAAACACTCTTCTACAAACATAAAAAGAGAATCTTCTATCTTCCACAGTTCACCCCTTGGACCCCTGCCATAGGAAGGGGGATCCATAATTACAGCATCGTATTTATTTCCTCTGCGCTGCTCTCTTTTAACAAACTTAATGACATCATCAACTATAAACCTCACCGGTCTGTCTGAAAGACCGGACAGAGCCAGGTTTTCCTTTGCCCACTTTACCATTCCCTTAGCAGCGTCAACATGGCACACTGAAGCCCCTGCATACGCTGCCGCCACAGTGGCTCCTCCTGTATAAGCAAACAGGTTTAAAACATTAATCTTTCTTGGGGAGGAACTAATTTTTTCTATTATCCAATCCCAGTTAACCGCCTGCTCCGGAAAAATTCCGGTGTGCTTAAAACCTGTTGGTTCCACAAAAAAAAACAGCCCCTTATATGAAATTTCCCACCTTTGGGGTAGCTTCTTTTTAAAACTCCATTGTCCCCCGCCTTTTGAACTTCTATGATAAACGGCATCCGCCTTTTTCCACAATCCGCTTTCTTCCCTGATGGGCCAGATAATTTGAGGATCCGGTCTTCTTAAAATATATTTTCCCCATCTTTCTAATTTCTCTCCATCACCAGTATCAATAAGTTCATAATCTTTCCAATCTTTTGTAATTAACACAATTACTCCTCCATTTAAATCGTTTAAATTATATATCTGTATATATCTGTTTAAGTTATATATCTGTTTATATATAGATATATCACTGCATAAATATATTACTGTATAAATATATCTTTTATTCACTCTTTTTTTCACGGTTTTTTTAATAACCGCTTTACCTAAACCACTTTTATTAAAACTTTGCTGTTATACTTTATTTTCTGCTATTATATCATTTTACTATAGGTCTTTTTTACCCGCAAATCTTTTTCTATATCCGCTATAAATTATTTACTATAAATCTTTTTCTGTTTTCTCTAAAACGGCTTTTTGAGCTTCTTCAATTGCTAACTTACAAAAATATTCCTGACAGTTTAACCTTTCCTTCCCCTTTCTGCTCACCTTTAAATAATTGCCGTCCTTATCCAGCATCCTGCCTTTTTCAGTATCCTTAAGACAAGCATCCAATATTCTCATTAGTCTCTTTTTAATATCAGGGTCTTCTATGGGAAACAGTATTTCAACCCTGCGGTTTAGATTTCTTCCCATCCAGTCTGCACTAGACAAGAATACCAGCTCTTCACCGTCATTATAAAAATAATATATCCTCCTGTGTTCCAAAAAACGCCCCACTATACTCTTTACCCTGATTCTCTCACTAAGTCCTTCAATCCCGGGTCTTAAGCAGCATATGCCCCTTACTATCAAATCAATTTCAACCCCCGCCTGGGAAGCTTTATAAAGCTCATTTATTATCCCCTCATCCACAAGGGAATTTAAATTGGCAATTATCCTGGCTTTCTTTCCTTCCCGGGCATTTACAGCTTCCTGGCGTATAAGCTTTTCAAATTTCTTCCTCAACGTAACAGGTGCAACAGCCAGCTTATACATTTTGTTTAGTTTTGAATACCCTGACAGCATATTAAAAATTGCCGATGCATCTGCACCAAAATAAGGATTTGCTGTAAACAGCCCTAAATCCGTATAAATTTTTGCCGTTATATCATTGTAATTTCCGGTACTCATGTGGACATATCTCTTTATGCCGTCTTCTTCCCTTCTTACCACCAGAAGTATTTTGCAGTGGGTTTTCAAGCCCACCAGACCGTATATTACATGGCAACCTGCCATTTCAAGGCGTTTTGCCCATATAATATTGTTCTGCTCATCAAATCTGGCTTTAAGCTCCACTAAAACCGTAACTTGTTTTCCATTTTCTGCAGCCTGGGCTAAAGCCTCAACAATAGGTGAATTTCCGCTCACCCTGTACAAAGTCTGCTTTATCGCCAAAACATCCGGGTCATTGGCTGCCTGCCGTACAAACTCAATTACAGGGTCAAAGGTCTGATAGGGATGGTGAAGAAGTATATCCTTTTGGGAAATTACGCTGAAAATATCTTCCTTGCCAATGAGCTCTGGCACCGGCTGGGGCACATACGCCGGATACCGCAAGTGGTCGTAGCCCTCTATTGACTGGACCTTCATTAAAAAAGTCAAATCTAAGGGTCCGTTTATTTCATAAACAGTTTCCCTGGGCACTTCAAACTCCCTGATTAGTATTTCTAAAAGCTCCGTCGACATATCTTTCTCTATTTCCAATCTTATAACCATTCCCCATTTTCTTTTCTTAATATACTGCTGGATGGCTTCTAAAAGGTCATCTGCTTCCTCTTCATTAAGCCCCTGGTCGGTATTTCTGGTAATGCGGTAGCAAGCCATGGTTATAATATTATGTCCTTCAAAAATAGTTTTAATATACATTTTTATTATATCTTCCAGCAATATAAAACACTTTTCATCATCTTCCCCCGGAAGCTCAACAATCCTGTCTAAAACTGAGGGAACCTGTACTGTTGCAAATATTGGTCCTTCATTCTCCTCCTTATTTTCTAGAAGAAGTGCTATATTAAGGCTTTGATTTAAAACAAGAGGGAAAGGTCTGCTCCTGTCCACCACCATTGGAGTAAGTACAGGATAAACAGTATTGTAATAAAATTTATCAATAAATTCCTTTTGCTTTTCATTGAGTTTTTTAGGCTTTAATATAATAATATTTTCTTTTTTAAGGGCAGGTATTATGGAATTATTATAACACTTATACTGGTCCTTTATCATTTTATGAACCCTGAGGGCAACCAAATCAATCTGCTCCCTTGGGGTAAAACCCGCAATATCAGGTTCATTGTATCCCGCCAGCATCTGGTCAAACAAGGATGCAACCCTTACCATAAAAAACTCATCAAGGTTTGAACTTACAATTGACAAAAACTTAAGCCTTTCTAAAATGGGATTGGTATTGCTATTACATGCTTCATTAAGGACCCTCTCATTAAATTCAAGCCAGCTTAGCTCCCTGTTAAAATAATTTGTATTTAGTTTATACTCAAATTTTTTCATAAAAACATCAACCCCTACGTCTAATAACAGGTTTATATCCCATAACTTCTTCAAAAAAATCAGAATTGCTTGCAAAACTCCATTCTTCCAGCATAATATCCTCATCCGACCATACGTCAAAGTACAGCTGCCGTGAGCGCCTGCTAATTTCTACTTTCTTTATTTTTTGTTTGTGGGAAATATCCAAAGCTTCAGCTATCCTTAAAATTACCACAAGCTTTGAAACAATTATTTTCTCCCTGGCATCAAGTACATAGTAATTATCATGCGACAAATCAGGAATTTCATCGCTGTGGTACCTTGCTATATTTGCAACAATATTTAATTCACTGTCCGAAAGTGCCATAATATCCTGAAAACGGATTATGTTATAAGAGTGTGCATCGTGTTTGTTGTGATTTACATATTTTCCAATATCATGAAGTATGGCCGCCACCCTCAAATAAAGTTTTTCAGTTTCACCAAGAACATGAATATCCCTCATCTGGTCAAATATAGACATTGAAATTTCCTCAATAAATTTACTGTGAACTTCATCTATAGAATACTTTTTTCCAATATGCCATACAGAAGCAATTATGTCATTGTAGCTCTCTTTTTTGCCCTTGGTGTTAAATCTGTCATCCACCATATCAACTAAAAGACCGTGTCTTAAGGATACCATAGGTGCGTGTATTGTATTTGCATTGGTCATTTCCAAAAAACTATTAAACAGTATTATAGAGGGCACGAGAATTTCTGCCTGATGGCTGGAAATTTTAAATTCCTCTATTATCTGGGGGGTTGTCAGCCTGTAAACTCTATCATACAGATTTTTAAGCTCTTCTTTTTTTATTTTAGGTTTAAATTTATTGTCTTTTTTCTTAGAAGACAATTCTATAATGGTTTTTAATTCCCCTCCAAGACCAACAAAGCCCTTGATATTAAATTTAGGAAGTATTTGTTTCATAAAATCTATCCTGCTGTCAATAAACTCCTGCATTAATCCCGGAAAGTCAAGGCTTCTCCTTTCAAGACTGGCTAAAATCTCCTTAAGCCTTAAAGAACCGATTTTTAAATATTCAGTAAGCTTTAAATCCCCTTTGTCATATACTGAAATTTCCACGCCTCCTGAACGTATATCCACTATCAATGTGCCTTTATCTAAAAATTTCATTTCACTGGACATATAGTTTCTTATGGCTTTAGACATTAAAAATCGTTCCTGGGCGTTATTGATAACTTCAACTTCTAAACCCGTTCTGGTTTTTATCTGATCTAAAACATACTCCCTGTTTTCTGCTTCCCTAATCCCGCTTGTACTTACAGCCCTGTAGCTGTTAACTTTATAGTCTTTCATGACTTTCAAAAAACCTTTTAATGTCTCGCAGGTATCGTGAATTGACTCAAGCTGGATTCTCCCAAAGGAAAAAGTGTCCCTTCCTATGTAAGTAGGCATATACAAGTCTTCAAGAGGAATAATTTCTCCTTCTGATGTAACCTGTGCTATCATCATTCTGAGTGAATTTGAGCCTACATCAATAGCAGCCATTACTTCATGCTTTTCTTTACACATAAGGCTACATCCTTTCTTTATAAAATCGTCCTTTTTTAAAAATATGCCTGAAAAATAATAATTTTGAATATATTATATCATTTTATCCGTTATTTTTAAACTATCTCTTAACGATAGATAATATACATATTTTTATTGTTTCATTTACAAAATACTATTATAAATTTATAATAGTGTTTAAGTATAGTTTGCTATATTTTTTACATTGCAACATTTTTTGGTGAAAAATGCTTAAAATATTTTATATAAGGAGGAAAACAATGAAGAAAACCAAGCCTCGAAAAAAATTACAATTATACGGTTTTAATAACCTGACAAAAAGTTTAAGTTTCAACATATACGATATATGCTATGCCAAAGACCCTAATGACCGGAAAGGCTATATTGACTATATTGACGAACAGTACAATGCTGAAAGGCTGACTAAAATTTTAACAGATGTGGCATCAATAATAGGTGCTAACATCCTGAACATTGCAAGTCAGGATTATGAACCCCAGGGAGCCAGCGTAACAATGCTTATATCAGAAGAAAAAATTCTTGATGCACCTATAGATGAAGTCCAGTCTGAATCCCCCGGCCCGTTGCCTGAAACGATACTAGGACATCTTGACAAAAGCCATCTTGCTGTGCATACCTATCCGGAAAGTCATCCTGACGACGGTATCAGCACTTTCAGAGTAGATATTGATGTTTCCACATGTGGAAGGATATCACCTCTTAAAGCATTGAACTACCTGATACACAGCTTTGATTCGGATATAATTACAATTGACTACAGGGTAAGGGGCTTTACAAGGGATGTATCCGGAAAAAAGCTTTTTATTGACCATAAAATCAACTCTATACAAAATTATATATCCGCCAATACAAAAAATTTGTATCAAATGATTGATGTTAATGTATATCAAGAAAATATATTCCATACAAAAATGATTTTAAAGGATTTTGATTTGGACAATTATCTGTTTGGAATATCAAAAAAGGAGCTCAAGCCCGGTGAGAGAAGGAAAATAAAGGCGAAGCTGAAGAAGGAAATGACTGAAATATTTTACGGCAGAAATATTTAGTTTTAAACCAGTTTTAAACCAATGCATCGTACACTTTTAGCATTTTATCAACTATTCTTTTTTCTTCACCGCCAAGAACAGGCTTTATAATGCTGAGAGCCTGTGCAATTTTGTCTGCGTCAAAATTTTTTGCATATGTACTAAAATGCTTGTTAATATTGTTGCAGGCTTCTAAACACAGTTTGCCGTTCATTAATTTTGCCCCTAAAACTTTCCTCTCTTCCTGAGGTGCATATTGTGCAAGTATATCTAATATTTTACATGCACCGGTTAAGGGATTGGTTTTGTGCATCCCTTTTCTGTTTTGCTGTAAATAAAGCACTTCACTTATTTTTGCTGCTGCATATATTCCGTTTGCTATATTATACAGCGTACTATATCCCCTCAACGTTTTCACCTCTTTTAAAACTTATTTTGAAAATAACTTTAATTTTATAATATGAATAAGGGCCGTCCCCGGTTACTTTCTATAACCGGGTTTTTATAAAGCGGGATTTTCATAATACCGGGCTTTGACTTTTATAAGGCAAAAATTTAAAGGGGCTAAAAGCCCCCCTTTGATTTGAATTTACATAATTACAATGGCTGGTTGTTTTGGTTTACCTGCCATCCATATCCTTTTGTGCATTCCTCCAGAGCGTCACAGCCAAAGTCCACCCTTGGCCTTTTTCCTTTATTATGCATAAATATGCTGCTCAAAACATCCCCGCTTTCTGCCAACACTTCACATATGCAGTCAATGTCAACAAATTTAATGACGCTCCTGTTTACGCTGGCCATAAGCAAATTCCCCACAACAGCTTCAACACAAACGGTCTGCTTACACCCTGATCTTAAGACAATTATAACTTTTTCGCCCTTAAGGAGTTTAAGCAGTTTTTTTATGTTGTCAGGAAATTCATTCTGCTGTCCAAATCCAAAATTACCACAATACATAGTACAAACCTCCCATAGTAGTTTCTACTATATAATATGTTTAAAATATTTTATTGCTACCTGTTACGTTTACTTGTTATGTTTATTGTAAAAATTTCTTTATAAATAAAAGCATAAATAAAAGCACTAAAATAAACTTTCCGTTAAAATACCAGTAATTAATCCCCCTTTTATTTTTTTTTAAAAAATTTCCCACTGATTTATATCCGGATTCTATAAGATAATTTATTTCATTTTCATCTAAATCAAAATCCAGAAAAGATATATCAGATACATCTATTTTGATGATATTTTCAGGATTGAAACTCACTTTTTCCGGCATTCCAATATTGTATAAATTCGAAATGATGTTTTTAAGTATATTTAAGGGATTTAGTCCTTTAGAAGATTTCTTGCCCTCTAATTTTATCCCTATGACAGGTATATCACTACTTTCAATTAGCCAAAAGGGAAAATTGTCAAATATACCCCCATCCACAAAGTAGTGGACTTTCTCCCCGCTATCCGTTTTCCTTTTAATTTCAACAGGTTTAAATACAAATGGCACACTTGTGCTCATTCTCACTGCCTTTGCAACTTCAAAATCATCCGGCTGTATACCATAAAACTCTAAGTCATCAGGCAAAACCACAATTTTGTCCCTGGTGGCATCCACCGCCGTCATTCTCATTTTGTACCCCCTGGGGTTTACCCTGTCCTTTAGCCCTCCCCTTAAATCCCCAAAGGTTCTTATCCCCTTCTTTTTCAAAACATCATACATCCACTCTTCTAAATAGTCCCCGTCAAAAAGGTAACCCTTATTACAAAACTTAACTATTTTTTTTACAACACTGCAGCGCATATTATATAAATCCAGCTCATTAAAACCGTCAAAACCACATTCACAGTCTTTTTTTAACTTTTCCATTACCAAAAAAAATTCCCTGTTTTCTTCATTTAAAACCCTCTGGTTTTGAATAAAGTCAATATATTCTGATATAATAGGTATTTTCCTTACAACATCTGTTCCTTTTATTTTTTCAAAATTGAAATTTTTTAAAATATCCATTAAAGCACGTGGACTATAGCCTGACGCAATAATACTTCCCACCATGGCTCCTGCTGATACCCCTGCTATATTTAAAACTTTCCAACCATCCAGATCCAGCGCCTTAAAGGCACCTATATATGCTATCCCCTTAACGCCCCCGCCGCTCAGTACCAGATTTAAGCTTTTATTACCTTTAAACACCCTCTACTACTCCTTTTAAAACACTTAATTTTCCCAATATATTTATATTTTAAAAAAATTAATCTTAGAATGTAACATTTTAAGCACATTAGTAATATACTGTAATGAAAAAAACTAAACTTAAATTAGCTAAGAAAGGATTGGTCAAATGGATTGCAACAACTTAAATAAAACTCTTTCGGGTATTATGGGAAATATGGATAAAAAATCTTTACAGGATAATTTATCAAAGGCATTGGATATATTAAAAAACAGTGATGCAAATGAACTTGCAAAACAAATAAACTCTGTGTGCAACTCAGATACACCTGATAAACAGCGTTTAGAAAAATTAAATATTAATACCGATGCAGTAAAAAATATCAACCCTTCAGATTTGGAAAAACTTATTAATTACATAGGCAGTCACGGGGACGAAATTAAAAGTAAGCTAAAGGATGTTATAAAATAATACCGGGGGAATGTTTATGAGTGAAGACATGGACAAGAACATACAAAAAGCAATAGAAATAATAAATAAACCTGAAACTTTGCAAGGACTTCTGAATATTTTAGGAAATACTGCAAGTAAACCATCGGACAGTGAAAATCCAACTGATACAAAAAATGAAAACCCATATATGGCAAAAGATATGGGGGAAAATACATTTTTTCCAAAGGACATAGGTGAAAATTTGGAACTTTTGCAAAGGGTTAAAGATGCTGTAAGTGTATTAAATTCTAATAAAGACCCCAGAATTAACCTTTTAAAGGCCATAACACCTTTTATGAACAAAAAGAGGAAAAAGGCAGTTAATGACTGCATACAGCTTTTAATGGTTTCACAGCTTTTACCTGCTATATTGAGCATAAATAACCTGAATATAAATAACCTAAATAAAAGTCCAGGGATATAATTCCCCGGACTTTTAAATTTATATTAGTTTTAATCTTCCTCTTGTATCCACCCCTCCTATTCCCTTTGTTCCTGAATAAGTGCCCATTACCGCCTGTTTTGGAGTTATAATTCTATTATGAGGTGTTAAGGCAATTCTGGAGGCCAAAGTGACAGGGTCTGTTGAATGTATCAGCACCCTGGCGGGAGAACTAGCATAGGTAGCGCCTGCCGAAATAAGTGCTTCATAATAGGACTGGCATGCTCCTGCATATACAAACAAACCTTCAGGGTCAGGCTGGTATGCCCTGGCTTCACTTACCGCCTGATAATAATATCTTGAATATGTATAACTCCCAAAAGATTCGATATCAGTAGCATCTTTACGCAATCCGTCATGACCAGTAAAAACTACAATATCCGGATTGTATTTACTTAAAAGGCTTCTTGCTAAATTGGGCTGTTCCGGTTCATCCACATATACTCCTACAGGATTTAAGCCCAATATTTTATAATACGCCATACTTGAATTTAAAAATTCCCTGCTCCCGTCTATATGTAGTACCTTCCCCGGTATTCCTCTCCTTCTCACATGTCCTATATTAAATAAATTTATGCTTTTGTATAATTGATTAAAAAAACGCTGTCTTTTTAATCCATAAATGTTTCTTTCTGCACTAAGTTTTGCAACCTTAGGGTTTATTTTTACTAAATCATCTTTATCTGCATCAGCTACTAACCTTACAGTCAAACCCTTTAGTACATACCTTTCCCTTCTTTCACCCTCTTCTATACTTCTTTCAACATCCTCTACAATGTCAGAAATTACAAATACAACATCCTTTCCATATGATTTTCTTGCCACAAAATCACCTATACTATAATCCGGCAATGCAAAACCCCCTTTTCCAGGCTAAAATATCCATTAAAATAGCACATTACATCATATGCAAATGCATTTATTTTTGATAATGAAATTGGAGGTAACTTTTATATTGAGGGGTAACATTTTAATATGGAATAGCAACATTTTAAATGAATATGAATATATTGTATTACCACCCATGGTATTTTCATGTTTAAAACAATTTATTTGGAAAGGAGTATGTTGATATGTCTGACGACAGGATTTTCCCAGGAACAAGTCCATCAGTAGGTACAGGTACAACATCCAACCAGTGTGTAAGTTCCCCGTCAATATGTACTGGTATAAGTCCTTTTGCGGGAGGCTTTGAGCTTTTACTTATTATATTATTAATAATCCTTCTTCTTTGCTTCATTGGTTCTTGCTGTTTTGGAGGCTTTGCACTGGCAAATTAAGCATACCGGTTAATTTGCATACCGGTTATTAAAAGGGGGATAATCCCCCCTTTTGGACCACCCGCCCTTTTTCACCTGGGCACTTCTATTTCATAACTAATAAAATTTTCTCCTCTTACATGGTGGCAAATAATGGTTTTTGTCTATTTTGGCATTTATTTATTTTTTGGCACTTTTATATTCTATAAGATTAGATAATCAAAAAGCAAAAAAGGTTTAAAATATTTTTTAAAAAAACAAAACCAAGGCAAAATTTACATTTGTACAGTTGAATAATTTAATGTTAACATAATATAAAAGCATGTTTAATTTTAAAAAAAATTAATGAAGTTAATTTATAGTTTTTACATAATATTACTTTGTTGTATACAGGGGTGTTAACATTTATGAATAATTTCAAAATATTTAAAAAATTATCTGGAATTATTATTTTATTAGTAATTGTTTTTAATTTTCATGCAAATGCTTTTGCACAATTTGAAACAGCGGCAGGTTCGGCCATTTTAATGGAGGCATCTACAGGGGAAATTCTTTATGAAAAAAATTCTGATGTTCCTCTTCCACCTGCCAGCATTACAAAAGTAATGACCCTTTTAATTGCCTTTGAGGCTATAGAACAGGGTTTAGTTGACTGGAATGATGATGTAAGCATATCTGAAAAAGCCTGGAGAATGGAAGGCTCAAAAATGTTTTTGCAAGTTGGGGACAAAGTAAAATTAGGCGACATAATAACAGGTATTTCAGTTGTGTCAGCTAATGATGGCTGTGTTGCACTTGCAGAACACCTATACGGCAGTGAAAATGCCTTTGTGAATGTTATGAACCAAAGGGCAAAAGAGCTTGGAATGACAAACAGCACATTTAAAAATTCAAGCGGGCTGCCAAGTGAAGGGCATGTAATGAGCGCAAAGGATATAGCTATTTTATCACGGTTTATAATAGAAAACTACCCTGAAATTTTAGAACTGGAATCACAAAGGGAATTTACCTATAACAATATAAGGCAGTTTAACCGCAATCCCCTTCTTGGTGTTTTTGAAGGTGCTGACGGTTTAAAAACAGGCTGGACTGAAGAAGCCGGATACTGCCTTGTGGGAACTGCAAAACAGGATGATATCAGAATGATATCTGTAGTTCTCAATACAAAAAGTGAACAGGAAAGGTTTGAAACTTCCCAAGAACTTCTGACTTATGGATTCAGGAATTTCAAAAAAGCAGATTTTGTTGAGGCAGGTGAAATAATTGAAACCCTCAATGTGAAAAATGGCACCAAGGAAACTGTATCACTGGTGGCTAATGACAGCATTTCACTGGTAATACCTGTTTCCCGGGAAAAGGACATTGAAATAATAACCTCCTTTGATGACGAAACTGTAAAAGCGCCTGTTAAAAAGGGGGAGGTTTTAGGTAAAGTAGAGGTGGTACTTGATGATAAAGTGCTGGCAAGCTCTGATTTATCAGCATCTGAGGATGTTTCACGTTTAGGGTTTTTTAAAATTTTAATACGCAATATAATTAACTTTTTTAAATTCTTCTCTAAATAAAAAACTAAACTCACCATATTTAGAAAGGCACTTCAAAAAGCATCAGGCGGATCTCCCCTCCGCCTGATTCTGCTTTTAAAAAACTTTCTTATCTTTTCCTAAATTCTTTCATATTTTTTACTTAAATTATAGTGGAAAATCAGATTATTATAGATTATTATAATGGAAAATCAGCGTCTTTTTTAATATGCTTAAAAGTCTTAACTCTTTTTGCATAGTCATCTACAATATGACCATTTCCAATAACCTTGTATTTGTAAATTAAAAGACCGTCCAGCCCTACAGGACCTCTTGAATGGATTTTAGAAGTGCTTATACCCACTTCTGCACCAAATCCATATCTGAATCCATCGCTAAACCTTGTTGAACAATTCCAAAATACATTGCCTGAGTCCACCAGGTTCATAAACAAAGCTGCATTGTCTTTATCATCAGTGATAATGCTGTCAGTGTGACCTGAACCATAAGTATTAATGTGGTCAATGGCTTCATGAATATCATCTACCACTTTAATAGACAGCTTGTAGTCTAAATATTCAGTCTTCCAATCTTCTTCAGCAGCCGGTGAAACAGGTATAATTTCCTGGGTTTTTGGACATCCAACCAAAGCTACTTCCTTTTCATCAAGGGCTTTCTTAATCTCAGGCAGCACTTTAGGTGCCACATCTTTATGAACTAAAAGAGTCTCTGTTGCGTTACACACTGCAACGTATTGGGTTTTAGAATCAACTACAATTTTTACTGCCATGTCAATCCGTGCATGTTCATCAATATAGCAGTGGCAAATACCGTCTGCATGTCCCATAACAGGTATTCTTGAATTGTCCATAATATATCTTACAAACTCATTTGAACCACGCGGAATGATAAGATCTATATACTCATCCATCTTTAGCATCTCATTAACATCTTCCCTGGTTTCCAAAAGACAAATCCAGCCTGTAGGAATACCTGCCTTGTCTGTGGCTTCAGCGATAATATCAGCCAGTATACGGTTGGTGTTCCTTGCCTCAGAACCGCCCTTTAGCATTACTCCATTACCACTTTTTAGACATAATGTAGAAATTTGAACAAGGGCATCAGGTCTTGATTCAAAAATCACACCTATAACTCCTATTGGACATGTAACTTTATATAAATCCAGTCCCTGGTCAAGTTCAGTGCAAAATACCGTCTTTCCTACAGGGTCTTCTAACTTTATAAGACTGTTTATTCCGTCAACAACATCTTTTATTTTTGCCTCGTCAAATTTCAGCCTTTTTAAAAGTGGCGCAGCTAAGTTTTCTTCTTCGCTCCTTTTTAAATCCTCAGCATTAGCTTTTATAATCTCGTCTTTTCTATCCATAAGTGCCTTGGCAATTTGAGCTAATGCCTGGTTCTTAAGTTCTGTACTTGCTGCTGCTAATTTAACGGATGCTTTTTTTACATTAAATGCCTGTTCTTTTAACAACATAATATCTCCTCACAGCTGTTTTATTTTACACGATTATAACATATCACAGTAATAGCTGCAAGCATGGGAAATTTGTTGTAATATAAAGTTTTATTATGACCTGTTTAAGGAATCGATATCTCTGGAAGTTTTTTTATCCACATCAGATTTGCAGCAGTCTTCGCCTTGGACATTACGGGATTCTAATTTAGATGCTTCCATTACTTTTTCCATAATTATTTCTTTTATTTCTTCTGTAGTTTCCTCAAGATTAAATGTATTTTTTATTTCTTCTAAAAGCTTACCGTCTGAAGAAATTTCTGCTAAGTCTATGTCTAAACATTTATCGTCTGTGCACAGTCTGAATAATGCTTTGTATTCATAATGATCCTCCGTGATATTCAGGTTAACTACTTTTAAGTCTCTGCACTTCATATTTTTTCCTCCTATTTTAAATTATTTTTTATAATTAATTATATACCACCCTATTTATATATTAAAACAAATTTCTATTTATTTGTTAAATTTTTTTAAAATTCAATGGAAGCTGATAAATCCACATTTTCCTAATATAAAATAATATAAATTGAGAAGAATAATTTTGTGGAGGTGTTTTGTATATGAAAAATAAATTTAAAGTAATTTTATTAGTATTTTTAACAGTATGTGTACTAACTTTTACATTCACCGGATGTGCCCGGCCGGACACAGATGAGCAGAACCAGACTGAAACGCTCCCGGAAAGAGACATGCCGGCTGTACCAGGTGATGATATGGGAAGAACTCCTACCCCTAGAACCGGAAATAGAAACGGGAATATTTTAAACAACGACCTTGATGATGACCTTAATATTAATGAGACACCGGGGGTAAATAACGGAAGAAATACAAATGGATTAGACCGTGAAACTCCTGTACAGCAAACAAATTTTGACAAGGAAAGGGCGGACAAAATAACAACCCAGCTTGAAAAAGTTGAAGGCGTTGATGAAGTCAGCGTTGTTGTAAACGGAAATACCGCTGTTGTTGTCTATACCCCAACGGATCCTGATAAAGCTTCAAATGAAACAGATAACATGGTAGTAGAAAAGGTTAAAGACATAGACAATGGTATAACCAAAGTTGAAGTAAGCCGTTCTGCTGCTGCAATGACAAAAATAAGAAAACTTATAGACGACATTGGAAAAAACAAACCCATGGAAGAATTAAATGATATGTTTGAAGATTTAATGCGTATTATAAACCCTCAAAGTTAAACATTTTAGTAATTACACATTTTAGGACAGGCTATACAGGCATTTTCAGGACAGGCAGGTTTGTCTTTTTAAATTCAAGACTAAAAGACAAACCCCTGTCCATATCTAAAAGAGTTTGCCTGATATTTTTTAATAATGATATTTTTTAATAAAAACAAGCTTTGTAAATAACGACCCGGTATCATGCGAAAATCAACAGAGAATCAGCAAAAAATCAACAAAAAATGTGATGCAAATATTTTTTTAGGTTTTGCATCACATTGCTTTTTTAGCTTTTATTTATTGCTGTCTGTATTGTGGTTCCTGCTGTTGGATATACTGCTGTCTTCCCTTTAGTTGTTCTAGTGCATTCTCCAGATTATCGGCTATTTGCTGGAATGTCTGTTTAGCCTGTTCATCCTGTGTTTCAAAAGGGCAAAGGTTTTCATTGTCGCTGCAGCACTTTGAATACCTGCTATGGCCTGCTGCATTTGGGTTTCCACCGTCATTTATTCTCTCCACCTCCCTTCTCTTATCAAAATAAACAGCCATTATATCAAATAATCAGCCTTTAGGTCTGAAAATCAATGAACTTATAAATCCAAAAATTATTGCAGAGGAAATACCGGCGCTGGTTATTTCAAAAATACCTGTAAGCACCCCTACAATGCCTGTCTTTTCTGCTTCTAAAAGGGCACCTCTTACCAGGGAGTACCCAAAACTGCTAATTGGAACTGAAGCCCCTGCTCCGGCAAATTTAATAAGAGGTTCATAAAGTCCTAAACCTCCTAAAATTGCCCCTAAAACAACAAAAGTACACATGGTGTGGGCAGGAGTTAGTTTAAAGCCGTCCATTAAAATTTGTCCTATCGCACAAATAAGACCTCCGATTAAAAACGCCCAGATATAGCTTTGCATTTTTATAAACCTCCTTATATTGCATCTTGTATTACATTTCTAAAGAAACTGCATGAGCAATACATGGGATAAACTCTTTTTGCTGGTATGACATAGGAGACAACAGAGCACCTGTTGCTACCACCAGGATTTTTTTCAACTCGCCTTTTTTCATTCTGTTTATAAAATGTCCATAGGTAGTTACTGCTGCACATCCACAACCACTTCCACCTGAAAAAACAGGTTGCTCATCCTTATATATAATCTTGCCGCAGTCGGTAAACTTTTCTTCCGGCAGGCTGATACCATGCTTTTTTAATAATTCTTTGGCAATTTCATGCCCCACTCTTCCCAAATCCCCTGTGGCAATAATATCATAATCTGATAAATCAATATTTAAATCCCTCATATGGGCTGAAATTGTATCCACCGCTGCCGGTGCCATAGCCGCCCCCATATTAAAGGGATCGGAAAGTCCCATATCCACAACACGTCCGATAGTGGCACATACAACCCTTGGTCCTTCTCCCTCCCGGGCAACTAAAGCTGCTCCGGCTCCTGTAACTGTCCACTGTGCAGTAGGAGGTTTTTGAGCCCCATACTCTGTAGGGTATCTATATTGCTTTTCGCATGCTGCATTGTGACTGGAGGTAGCCGCCAGGGCATTATTTGCAAAATTGCCGTCCACTAAAATAGAAGCCAGAGCCAGCCCTTCCACAGAACTTGAGCAGGCACCGAAAATGCCTAAATACGGTATTCCCAATGTACGGGCAGTAAAGCTGCTTGATATTATCTGGTTTATTAAATCGCCGCTAAAAAAAAATTCAACATCTTCTTTTTTGACTCCGGCCTTTTTTATGGCTATCTCACAGGCATGTTCTAAAAGCTTTCTTTCCGCCTTTTCAAAACTGTCCTGCCCAAGCCATAAATCTTCACTGAACATATCAAAATCATCTGCTAAAGCACATTTTGATTCAAAAGGCCCTCCAACCGCTGCACTTCCTGCAATAACAGGTTTTGATTCAAAAACCCATGTTTGACGGCCCTGCAACAATTACATCCCTCCTAACCCTTGAATTATCAGTTTTATAATTGCTACAACAAAGGCTGAAAAAACGCCGAATACAATAACCGGTCCGGCAATTTTAAACATATTCCCTCCCACTCCCAACACATATCCTTCAGTCCTATGCTCTAAAGCAGCCGAAGTAATTGTATTGGCAAACCCGGTAACAGGTACTGCAGTCCCTGCCCCTGCCCACTGTGCAATATGGTCGTAAAATCCTAAGGATGTAATAAGTGCAGAAATAAAAATCAGCACCGCCGAAGTAGGGTTGGATGCGGTTTCCTCTGTAAATCCAAAATAGTTAACAAACACCGTTTTAATTGCCTGTCCGAGGGTGCATATCAATCCTCCAGTAAAAAAGGCTTTAACTGTATTTAGTACTATAGGACGTTTTGGCTCTTTTGACTTTGCCAGTTGTTGATATTCCTGCTGGGTTGGTGTAAGTTTTTTCTTCTTTTTATCTGACATATTATCCACCTTCTAATTGCGTAGTATTGTTTAGGTAATTATTGTTTTGTGTAGTAGTAATTGTCTGCATTAATGTTATTGTATGTTTTATTGTTATCGCTCCATTATGTTATTGTTTGTTTTAATGCAATCGTTACATTAATATTGTTGCCTATTTTATTGTCTGTTTTAGTGTTATTGTCCCCTTATGTTGCTCACCTTTTTTAATGTTATCGTTTAATTAATGCTATTGCTTGCCTTAATGTTATTGTTTACCTTTAATAAAGTTATTGTTTACCTTAATAAGTAGGGTTCTAATTTTTCCTTTAACTCTTTTAATTTTTGTTCATTTTTCTGATACATATTTTTAGCCTCTTCATTTTTGGTTTCAAGGGCATATTTCATAAAATCAGCATGACACTTTTCTAAGTTTGCATACAGCATTTCCTTAACTTTTGGCTGCGGTATATTTATGGAATCGTCAAAAAGGTCAACATACAGATCCCCAGATGAATCCACCTGTCCTATAAAAACATTGTCAATGGATACCCCCATTTTATCCAGCTGGGTTTTTAACCATCCCTGATTAAGTCCTAAAGATGTTAATGGCTCATTTAAAGGAGTTCCGTCCAGTATCACCGTTTGAGATTCTGACCGGGGAGCAACTTTTTTGCCTATATCATGGGCAGTTAAGGGCTTTTTATCACTTTTCATAAATACATTTATTTCACCATTTGATTCCATAAGTGCAAATTCCACATCAGCTAAGTTAAAAACATTTTTAGACCTTAAATCCCTTAAAAGTTCTTCCCCGGTTATTCTTGCCCTAAGCAAGTTTTCTTCCATAATTTTACCGTTTTTAATAAGTACTGTCCCTTTTCCAATTACAATATCGTGAATCAATTTACTTTTTATTGAAAGATAATCTATTGCAACAGGAAGTAAAACCCACACTCCTAAAGCAATAAATCCAAAGGCGATATTTTTTATAACTTTTGTTGATATTAAAGCAGATATAACTGCAATTGCTATATAGCTCATAAAAGTAAAGGGGGTCACATTTGCCATGTTTTTTTTGCCTATAACTCTGGCTGAAAATAAAACTAAAACCAGCAATGAAAAAGATCTTAATAGTATTTCAATCCATTCCTGCATAGCATCACCCATTAGTTTCCTTCATATTGGGGTTCTTCAAATTCTAAAGTTTGAATTCTTTTTTCCAAATCTTCTACGATGCCGTTTATAGTGTTTATTGCTTCATTAAAGACGGTTTTTGTTTCTTCATCCTGTGATTTGACAGAGTATATCCCTAAAGTCCCCTGAATACCTTTTAAATTTGCTAAAGTTTGTTTAACTTGTGAAGCAACAGTCAATTTAATCAACCTCCAATTTTAAGTTTATTATTACACCAATTGTTATTTTTAATCCGTTATAATGTCAGGTAATTTTTCACATATACATTTCTGTTGTATAATAATTAGTGTAAGTGTAAATGTAGTTAAAGCACATAAATATATTTTTGAAAATTTGTCGATGTCCGATAGCGTAAAAAACCCCGGGGGTCGACAACTTTCATTTTTTTGCGTCAAATGCAGTTTCCTTCCGGCTTTGCAGTTTTTTCTCCTGCCTTACTTGACTTTTTATATTACATGAGGTTAAAATATGAATGTAGGCGTCATGCGATGCCTACGGGTTTTTACAGTACCTATGAGGAATTGAAACACGCCTATTGATGAGCAACAAAAGTCAGTTTCCCAGGTTTTTACAGTACCTATGAGGAATTGAAACAGGCCGCTTTTCTGAGTGTAGACTCTCCCAGCTTCCAGTTTTTACAGTACCTATGAGGAATTGAAACTCAAGTGCGAAGAATCGGAAACCAGAAAAGATAATAGTTTTTACAGTACCTATGAGGAATTGAAACCGGTAAGTACAGGAAGTTTGGATGCATCAATTGTGCAGTTTTTACAGTACCTATGAGGAATTGAAACCAATATAAATATAAAATGAATATTAAAAATTTAATAAGGTTTTTACAGTACCTATGAGGAATTGAAACACACATTTGTAGAGGTTGTGTTGCCTCCGCTTATGGGTTTTTACAGTACCTATGAGGAATTGAAACTATATTCGATTTTAGAATGGCTTTGGAAGAAGATACGTTTTTACAGTACCTATGAGGAATTGAAACGTGGTCGGACGCTTGGGATAGTATTAATAGCTTTTGGGTTTTTACAGTACCTATGAGGAATTGAAACCTTGATGACGAAACAATGACCGCATATGAAGCCGTGTTTTTACAGTACCTATGAGGAATTGAAACTGTGGAGCCGATAAGAAATAAAGACGCCTGCTCAAGGGTTTTTACAGTACCTATGAGGAATTGAAACTTGCTATTTCTTCTGCGTCTATTGAGTTAAAAACTGTGTTTTTACAGTACCTATGAGGAATTGAAACTTCGCTGGATTCAATCCTTGCACCGCCATATCCAGCAGTTTTTACAGTACCTATGAGGAATTGAAACTATCGTATTTCCCCGAATTCTCCTTCACAACTCTTAAGTTTTTACAGTACCTATGAGGAATTGAAACAAGGAGATGGGTATTATATGAAGGAAGATTATTTAAAGTTTTTACAGTACCTATGAGGAATTGAAACTTCTGAATGTCGTACCTCCCCGCACTTTCCTTTACAACGTTTTTACAGTACCTATGAGGAATTGAAACAATATTCTCTCATATCGTGCCCATCTCCTTTAAACTTAGTTTTTACAGTACCTATGAGGAATTGAAACAAATCTGAATCCTTCCGGCAAAGAGGTACTTCCTTCGTTTTTACAGTACCTATGAGGAATTGAAACTTCAAAAAAAGTGTTGACAGGGTAGCGGAAACGTGATACGTTTTTACAGTACCTATGAGGAATTGAAACTTCTCCACGCGTAATGCGTGAAGTAACGCCCGAATAAGTTTTTACAGTACCTATGAGGAATTGAAACTCAGCAGAAAATGCAAATTTAGAGTTTGATGACGAGCGTTTTTACAGTACCTATGAGGAATTGAAACTACTCAATTACAGCCTGTTATCTTAATATTTCTTTTAGTTTTTACAGTACCTATGAGGAATTGAAACCTCCACATCTGCCCATTCAAAACCCTTTGCATCTTCAGTTTTTACAGTACCTATGAGGAATTGAAACTTATTTAGTAATATATTGTTTATATGTTATTATATGGGTTTTTACAGTACCTATGAGGAATTGAAACCTACTTTTTTGATTATTTTATATCCTTCTAGATTTATTGTTTTTACAGTACCTATGAGGAATTGAAACAGATAAAAAAAATATCCTGCTTAATAGCAGGATATTGTTTTTACAGTACCTATGAGGAATTGAAACGTATTTATTGCCTTTGCCCATTCGGTGCAAAGTTTTAGTTTTTACAGTACCTATGAGGAATTGAAACTTCTAAGCAATTGCGCCATACCACGGAGAGATCGCCAAGTTTTTACAGTACCTATGAGGAATTGAAACGCGATGATGCGGTGGACGCGGGTGTTCTGTTCACAGGTTTTTACAGTACCTATGAGGAATTGAAACCTGGCGTATTCCACAAGTCAGGGAAAACTGAAAACGTTTTTACAGTACCTATGAGGAATTGAAACCCCCCAGGGAACGGCCACTGTCTGTTCTTATTTTTGCGTTTTTACAGTACCTATGAGGAATTGAAACTAGAATATAAGTAACGGATAAAAAAACCCTCTAACGTTTTTACAGTACCTATGAGGAATTGAAACGACATTTAGCTGTTCTTCTCAACATTTTTTCTCATCGTTTTTACAGTACCTATGAGGAATTGAAACTATAATTCACATGTCTTTCCTCTTTATCCAGAACCTCGTTTTTACAGTACCTATGAGGAATTGAAACTTCCTAAGTTCTTTTTCATATTTATTACCTCCTGTTTGTTTTTACAGTACCTATGAGGAATTGAAACCTAATCCGCCTATGCCCTCTCTTTTAATATGCATAAGTTTTTACAGTACCTATGAGGAATTGAAACTCAAAAAATAAATCTGGTCCATGTTATAAAATAATATGTTTTTACAGTACCTATGAGGAATTGAAACTCTCACAAATGAAAACATTGAAGAGATTAACAATTATGTTTTTACAGTACCTATGAGGAATTGAAACAAGCCAGGGACTGAACCCCTGGCAATATAAATTTTTAGTTTTTACAGTACCTATGAGGAATTGAAACTAAAGTAATCCACTATCAAACAATATCCTTAATTCAGTTTTTACAGTACCTATGAGGAATTGAAACTTTCTCTAGTAATAAAAGATAAAAATAGAAAAGCACCGTTTTTACAGTACCTATGAGGAATTGAAACTTCATTTTATCAACTCCAATCAATGTTTTGATGTTTGTTTTTACAGTACCTATGAGGAATTGAAACTTCGCCCAATGGCCATTTCTTTTGATGTTTCTTCTGTGTTTTTACAGTACCTATGAGGAATTGAAACTTGCTATATTTCCAACACGTTCACTTATTCCCTATAGTTTTTACAGTACCTATGAGGAATTGAAACTTTTTTTTTGCTTTTTTGATTAATCTTTCTTTTAACGTTTTTACAGTACCTATGAGGAATTGAAACACGCCTCTATTGGCATTATTTCGCCATTTATTACCTTGTTTTTACAGTACCTATGAGGAATTGAAACACGCAATAATTTTTGCTAAAAATGTGATTTTTATGAGTTTTTACAGTACCTATGAGGAATTGAAACCTGAGAATGAAGTCAGGAAGAGTGAAAAAATATGGCTCGTTTTTACAGTACCTATGAGGAATTGAAACTTGAAAGTATCATAACTTTCTCTTATTTCATCAGTATGGTTTTTACAGTACCTATGAGGAATTGAAACAAAAATCTCAAATATATATAATTCAACAAAAAGCTAGTTTTTACAGTACCTATGAGGAATTGAAACTAGATGAGGTTTACTCAAGCTATAAATGCTCTAAAATGTTTTTACAGTACCTATGAGGAATTGAAACGTATACAAATGTTAGATGGTATGTCAAACCCCACACTGTTTTTACAGTACCTATGAGGAATTGAAACAGCCTAAGAGTTATAAAAGAAAATTCGGGGAGGTATGAGTTTTTACAGTACCTATGAGGAATTGAAACACCACCTTTCCCAAATTCCTTTATAATCGGATGATAGTTTTTACAGTACCTATGAGGAATTGAAACTTTTTTGAGTCAAGTGTTATCATCCACAAATTTTCTGTTTTTACAGTACCTATGAGGAATTGAAACAGTATCTCACGTGCGTTCCTGGAAGCATCTATTTCATCGTTTTTACAGTACCTATGAGGAATTGAAACTTTATAGATTCTTCCTGTTCCTTTATTGCTTTTTCAGTTTTTACAGTACCTATGAGGAATTGAAACATGTTGAACTAAACATTTTTTAGATTGGATCGATTTTAGTTTTTACAGTACCTATGAGGAATTGAAACCCATTTTTTTGCCTCCCTTTTTATTAATTTATTGAAGTTTTTACAGTACCTATGAGGAATTGAAACTATGTCATGGCTGAAACATCCATAGACATAAGAATGTTTTTACAGTACCTATGAGGAATTGAAACACCGGCGAGAGGTCCACGGCCGGCGAGGCCCGGCAAGGTTTTTACAGTACCTATGAGGAATTGAAACCTATCAATCAAATCTTGAAATAACCTGTCACACTCTGTTTTTACAGTACCTATGAGGAATTGAAACTTATCATAGATCAGTATCATGTATCATTATCATTTAGTTTTTACAGTACCTATGAGGAATTGAAACTTGGTATTACTATTGTGTAATAGTCAATATCTTCTATGTTTTTACAGTACCTATGAGGAATTGAAACTGGCATACTATGATTGATGCTGCATTTTGCAGCACCGTTTTTACAGTACCTATGAGGAATTGAAACATTTTGGATTTGCTATACTCGCCCAAAATTCAAAAGTGTTTTTACAGTACCTATGAGGAATTGAAACTATATGAATGTAGAAGTTCTTCAGCAGGTAATGACTTGTTTTTACAGTACCTATGAGGAATTGAAACAAGTACGTGTAGGGGGTATTCCACCCCCTACAACCCCGTTTTTACAGTACCTATGAGGAATTGAAACAAGGTTACTATTATGATGATGATACAGGCAGGAATGTGTTTTTACAGTACCTATGAGGAATTGAAACCCTAATACCGCTTGACATGGTTTCAATCCTTTTGATATGTTTTTACAGTACCTATGAGGAATTGAAACACTATATAATAATAATTATATAAGGAATAAGAATATGGTTTTTACAGTACCTATGAGGAATTGAAACTATAAAAGCAAAAAAATAGAGCCTGTAGCTGTTATAAGTTTTTACAGTACCTATGAGGAATTGAAACCTAGTACTGGTTCAATATATATTGAGAAGAACAAAAGTTTTTACAGTACCTATGAGGAATTGAAACCTATATATCCCATTATCGAATTGGGTTGCTCCTCCAGTTTTTACAGTACCTATGAGGAATTGAAACACTTTACCTTCAACTATAAATTTCCCCTGTTCTTCATGTTTTTACAGTACCTATGAGGAATTGAAACCCGGCGAGAGGTCCACGGCCAGGACCGAAGTTCACGGTTTTTACAGTACCTATGAGGAATTGAAACGCACGGGATTGGGTTGCCTACCGTCCCCCGTTAGCACGTTTTTACAGTACCTATGAGGAATTGAAACTGACTTCAAAGTCTTCATCTTCTAGACATTTGTTCCGTTTTTACAGTACCTATGAGGAATTGAAACTTGTTTCATTAATAGATTTACAGCTATCGTATATACTTGTTTTTACAGTACCTATGAGGAATTGAAACGCAGCTGTGCAAGTAAATAATTGTAAGTAATGTAAAAGTTTTTACAGTACCTATGAGGAATTGAAACCAATACTTGTATCGTATTCAATATCTTTACCATTGTGTTTTTACAGTACCTATGAGGAATTGAAACATGAAAAAATTTATGGTTACTTTCATAATTTTTGTTGTTTTTACAGTACCTATGAGGAATTGAAACTATCAGAATAATCATCTACCAAGTCCATAACTTTTTGTTTTTACAGTACCTATGAGGAATTGAAACTACAGTATTGACTATATAATATTAATTATGTGGGGAAGTTTTTACAGTACCTATGAGGAATTGAAACGGTGTTAAGAAAGGTGTATCACAAAAAACACAAAAAGTTTTTACAGTACCTATGAGGAATTGAAACATTCACCTCCAATTACTATTGCCAGGGTCAGAACCCGTTTTTACAGTACCTATGAGGAATTGAAACAAATTCTTTAATCTTTTTCCTTCTCTTTTTTTCTCTCGTTTTTACAGTACCTATGAGGAATTGAAACACATATAAATTGTTAAGAGTATTTTTTGATATCCCATGTTTTTACAGTACCTATGAGGAATTGAAACACTGTAATTCAGTACGCACCCAATGGCCATCTAAATTTTTACAGTACCTATGAGGAATTGAAACTTAAAACTGCAGGAATTAGAAATTGTAACGGGAATTGGTTTTTACAGTACCTATGAGGAATTGAAACGCCGCCCTTATACGGGGCACGGAAAGGGCGCGCCGGGGTTTTTACAGTACCTATGAGGAATTGAAACATAATGAAAAGGAGGAAAGAAAATATGGCAATGAAAGTTTTTACAGTACCTATGAGGAATTGAAACTTATTTTACCGCCTATAAATTCACTGGCTTCTATAAGGTTTTTACAGTACCTATGAGGAATTGAAACAAAAGTTTCACAGAGAGATTGCAAATCGGAGACGATGTTTTTACAGTACCTATGAGGAATTGAAACCAGGCACAAAAGCGACTATCGCTGTAGGAGCAACGGGTTTTTACAGTACCTATGAGGAATTGAAACATATCAGTACTACATACTTTGAATGTATCTGTTGTAAGTTTTTACAGTACCTATGAGGAATTGAAACTTGGACTGATGTTAATGCTAACATAAAAGATCCAATGTTTTTACAGTACCTATGAGGAATTGAAACCGTAGTAAATTGTCATTGAACCACTACCAGACCAGCGTTTTTACAGTACCTATGAGGAATTGAAACAAGTTCTCTCCACCAGCCAAAGCCTCAATTGCTTCTTGGTTTTTACAGTACCTATGAGGAATTGAAACATATTAAAGTAGAGAGAGTTAAACTCTCTCTACTTTGTTTTTACAGTACCTATGAGGAATTGAAACTTACTTTTTTGATTATTATATGGCCTTTTTCTTTTAGTTTTTACAGTACCTATGAGGAATTGAAACTTAGACATTTATAGACCTCCTATCATTCTAATCCGCAGTTTTTACAGCACCTATGAGGAATTGAAACATTGACTATTGGGAATTTATCAGAAAATTTATTCACGTTTTTACAGTACCTATGAGGAATTGAAACGCAAAAAAGACGCAGCAGTGGGCACTATATATTGTACGTTTTTACAGTACCTATGAGGAATTGAAAC
>LFRM01248970.1_pt1 | contig 29796 bp, 26 predicted proteins | sample 618341 | NCBI WGS metagenome assembly LFRM01 (sample SAMN03654438, study PRJNA283298) | anaerobic digester metagenome | isolation source: pool of bioreactors CSTR01a, CSTR02a, and CSTR03a thermophilic anaerobic... | place: Denmark: Kgs. Lyngby | collected 2014-05-21 | reverse complement strand
AGTCCAGGATGGACATCAGTGGGGATGAATACCTTGAGATGATAAGACTTAAGACAGCAGTTTTGCTGGGAGCCTGTCTGCAGACTGGTGCGATTATCGGAGGAGCATCTGACCAGGCTTCAGAGGCTCTTTACAAGTTTGGTTGTGATGCAGGTATGGCATTTCAGTTGCAGGATGACTGGCTTGACGTGTATGGAGACGAGGAAAAGTTTGGCAAGCCAATAGGAGGAGATATTGTAATAAATAAGAAAACATTTTTGTTGATAACAGCGTATAACAGTCTCCCGGAAGCTGCCCGCAAAGAGTTGTTGTACTGGTTGGAAAAGAAGGACTTTGACAGGCAGGATAAAATAGATGCAGTACGCAATCTCTATGATGAGGCGAAGGTTTCCGATACTGCTAGGCTCCTAATGGATCAATATTACAGCAGGGCTCTAGAACATCTTGAGTATGCGGGAGGAACTGATGAGATTCGATTGGAACTGAAGGAATTTGCATATCAGATGATGGATAGGTTCAGGTAGTTGTTTATGATGCCTGGTTAGTATAGTTTAGTGTTTCAGTAAATAAGATTTCGAAAAGCTGTGAGGGAAGGCTATGTAGTCGTACCTTAAGGCTTCTTGTTAATAATATAACAACAGATATGACTGAGATAACAGGAAAGATCATCCAGGTAATAGGCCCTGTGGTTGATGTTGAGTTTGAGCCTCAAATTCATGAGCTTCCCAAGATAGATGATGCGTTGGAGATCATTGGTGATGGTAGCAACAGGATAGTGATAGAGTGTCAGCAGCACATAGGTGAACATGCCGTAAGATGTATTGCTATGGACTCTACCGATGGTCTGATGCGCGGCATGAAGGTGGTAGCAAAGGGTAGTCCTATTACTATGCCAATTGGGGAAGCCTCAAAAGGTCGACTTCTTAATGTAGTGGGCAGGGCAATTGACGGTATTGATGAGGTTAAGACCGACCGTTATTCGCCGATTCATAAGAAGGCACCTGCCTATGAGGATTTGTCACCCGAGAGTGAGATCTTGTTTACTGGTATCAAGGTTATTGACCTTATTGAGCCATATCCAAAGGGTGGTAAGATCGGACTTTTCGGTGGTGCCGGTGTTGGCAAGACGGTTTTGATACAGGAATTGATAAACAATATAGCAAAGGGTTATTCCGGACTCTCAGTGTTTGGGGGAGTTGGTGAACGTACCCGTGAGGGGAATGACCTGCTTCGTGAAATGATTGAGTCGGGCATTGTTGACTATGGTCCTGAGTTTAAGAGGAGCATGGAAGAGGGGAAATGGGATCTGGATAAAGTTGACACTGAAGCCTTGAAAAATAGTCAGGTAAGTATGGTGTTTGGTCAGATGAACGAGCCCCCGGGGGCTCGTCTCAGGGTTGCCCTTTCTGCTTTGACCATTGCTGAGGGTTTCCGTGACGGTGACGGAACAGAGAAGGGACGAGACGTACTTTTATTTATCGATAATATATTCAGGTTTACACAGGCAGGTTCAGAGGTATCTGCATTGCTTGGTCGTATGCCTTCTGCAGTAGGTTATCAGCCTACTCTTTCATCTGAGATGGGTGCATTGCAGGAACGTATCACTTCAACACGCAACGGGTCTATTACTTCGGTTCAGGCCGTCTATGTACCTGCCGATGACCTTACCGACCCGGCACCTGCAACGACTTTTAGTCACCTTGATGCCACTACAGTGTTGAGCAGAAAGATTTCAGAGCTTGGTATCTATCCTGCAGTTGACCCCTTGGATTCTACGTCTAGGATCCTAACTCCCGAGATCGTAGGTGAGGAGCACTACAATACTGCTCAGAGAGTAAAGGAGATATTGCAGCGTTACAAGGAGTTGCAAGATATCATTGCAATTCTGGGTATGGAAGAACTCTCAGAAGAGGATAAGCTTGTAGTACACAGGGCTCGTCGTGTTCAGCGCTTCCTGTCACAGCCCTTCTTTGTTGCTGAGCAGTTTACCGGTCTTAAGGGAGCACGTGTATCTATCGAGGACACTATCAGAGGCTTTAATATGATACTAAGCGGAGAACTTGACAAGTATCCGGAAGCTGCTTTCAACCTGGTCGGTACTATTGAAGAAGCTATTGAGAAGGGTGAAAAACTGATGAAGGAGGCTCGCAGGAAATGAAAACAGACTTATTTCTCGAAGTAGTCACTCCTGAACAAATCGTGTTTGAAGGACCTGTCGGAATGGTTGAAGTTCCCGGTTCCAACGGGCGTTTCACCCTCCTGAAGGATCACGCACCAATTATTGCCTCGCTTACAAATGGCAGGATCAGAGTGATTGGGAAAGATGGCCTTGAAAGACTATTTGAGTGTAGTGGGGGTATACTCGATTGTAAGGAGAATCATGTGATCATCTTGGTTGATAAAGCATTAAAGCAGGAATAATTCAGATTTGTATAGGTTTGGTATAATATTGAGGCTGCCCGCAAAGGCAGCCTCGGTTTTTTAAGACAGGGGTAAGTGATAGCGTATGTGCAAAACGAAATAAAAGTGGTACCTTTGTTGAAATTCACCAAAAGAAACATCTATTATGAGTTTTAGCCAGTTGTGTAATCAAATTTTTGATGCAACTACGGGTCATTACCATGAGTTTGACAATGTAGATGCAACACCACATAACCCTTATGAAAAAGGTTCCATTGAGTTCCTTTTGTTTTCCAAGAACTGGATAGATGCCGTTCAATGGCACCTTGAAGATATTATCAGGGACCCTGCAATTGATCCCGTTGAAGCGCTTAAGATCAAGCGCAGGATAGACGCATCCAATCAGGAGAGAACCGACCTTGTCGAGTATATTGACAGCTATCTGCTTGACAAATACAAAGATATAAAGGTTGCTAAGGATGCCACAATTAACACTGAGACTCCTGCATGGGCTATCGACAGATTGTCAATCTTGGCGCTTAAGATATATCATATGAAGCAGGAGACTATTCGTACTGATGCAGCTCCGGAACATATAAAGGCATGTACTGACAAGCTAAACGTATTGCTTACCCAGCGTACTGACCTAAGCAGGGCTATCGATGAACTGCTGGCTGATATTGAAGCAGGTAGGAAGTACATGAAGGTGTACAAGCAGATGAAGATGTACAATGATCCCGCACTTAATCCGGTATTATATAAAGGAGGAAAGTGAAAAAAGGCGGTAAGATACTGGTAGTACGATTCAGTGCTTTCGGGGATGTGGCAATGACTGTACCTGTCATTGCCGGCTTTTTAAAAGCCTATCCGGAGGCAGAGGTTGTATTTGTGTCCCGTCCATTTGCAGCAAAGCTATATGAACCCTTTAGCCAGGTTCATTTTGTCAGCTTCAATCCAAAGGGGGAGCATAAGGGACTAGCCGGTATTTTCAGATTATTCAGGGAGCTCAGGTCTATTGGATCCTACAGTTTTGTTGCCGACCTACATAATGTATTGCGCAGCAGGATACTTGGCCTATTGTTTAGTTTATCGGGAATCCCTGTTTATAGGATTGACAAAGGCCGTACTGAGAAAGATGAACTTGTGAGACAGACCAACAAGAGGCTGAGACCTTTGAAGTCCACTTTTCAACGATACTGTGATGTATTTGGTGCAGCGGGTAAGGCATTTGATCTTCAGCCACTAAGTCTTAGAGGTTATTTTTTTATTGAAAGTTCACAGCCTCCACACGCATCCCTGGGACTAGCGGGTCCTCATATTGGTATTGCGCCCTTTGCGGGACATAAGTGGAAGGCCTGGCCTCTTGAGAAGGTAGAACAGCTTATAGATTTGCTTGATGAACGAGGTTTTCAGGTATACCTGTTTGGTGGTCGTGGGACTGAGGCTGAGGTGCTTGAAGATCTTGCAGGTCGCTTTGTAAACGTACACAGTCTTGCAGGTCGCTTGTCGATTGACGATGAACTGAAAGCAATGGCCATGTTGGATGTTATGATTTCGATGGATTCGGCCAATATGCACTTGGCACGTCTTGTTAATACTCCAGTGCTAAGTATTTGGGGTGCAACCCACCCGTATGCCGGGTTTTATGGCTGGCAGCTTCCCGAGGATTGGGCTGTCCAGGTTGATTTGACATGCAGGCCTTGTTCCGTATTCGGAAACAAGGAATGTTACAGAGGAGACTTTGCATGCATGGAACTTATAAGTCCTGCTATGGTAGCCGACAAACTTGATTTTTTATTGACAAGGACGAGAAGTAACAGACTCTGATTTCCAAAACACACCTATTGTCTTGATGAATATTTTATATCTTAATTCTCTTGGTCGTAAGAAATGGGGCGGGGGAGAGAAATGGATGCTTATGGCCGCCTCCGGACTTAGGGAGCGTGGGTATAAGGTTATTGTGGGGTGTGCAGACAAATCGAAAATATCGCAGAATGCAAGATCCTTGAATCTGCCTACACTTCCACTTTCGTTCAAGACTGACTTCGATTTTATCGGTTTCTTCAACTTACTTAGGGTGCTGTGGAAGAATCCAGTAGATGTGATTATATGCGGTCAAAATAAGGATACCAAGATTGCAGCAGTAGCCGCCCGTGTCTCAGGCGGCCCGGTCGTGTTAGCCCGTCACGGCTTGCAGCTCATTAGCAGGAAGCTCAAGTACAAATACATCTTTACAAAGATGATCGACGGGATAATTACCAATACCAGATCTATCAAGGAGGAGTATGATTCCTATTGCTGGTTCCGACCCGGATTTGTAAAGGTGATATACAACGGGTTTAATCCTCCAGCAGATGTAGATCCCTTTGATTTTAGGGCAAACTTTTGTTTACCTGAAGATGCTCTGGTGTTTTTCAGCGCAGGTCGACTGGCTTCGCAAAAGGGCTTTGATGTACTGATAAAGTCAGCCGCAAGGGGAGTAGCGGAAGGACATAACTGGTATTTTTTTATTGCCGGTAAAGGCAAGAAGGAGAAGGAGTTGAGGAGGCAGGTCAGAGCAGAAGGTCTTGACGACCGTTTCCACTTCATAGGTTTTGTTGACAAAGTGCTTCCCTATGTATTAGGAGCAGATGTCTTTGTTATGCCTTCATTTTATGAGGGGATGCCCAATGCAGTTATGGAAGCCATGGGTGTTGGCAAATGTTGTGTTGCCACAGCAGTCAATGGTAGTACTGAACTTATAGAGGATGGTGTTGATGGCATACTTGTTGAGGCCCGAAATCCGGAGTCACTCTATGTAGGTCTGTTGAGAGCAGGTAGTGACCAGGCTTTTAGGGAGGAGTTGGGTAGTGCTGCAAGGGAGAAAGTCAGAACCAACTTTTCCGAGAAGGCAATGCTAGATAATCTAGAGGATTATCTGGTGGAGATTACCAAAGCATCGGCACAAAGGATTAAGACAAGATAATTATGAAAATACTAGTTACCGGTGCAGCAGGATTTATAGGTTTTCATCTGAGCAGGCAATTGCTTGGTAAAGGTCATGAAGTTACCGGAGTTGATTCATTTAGCGGATATTATTCGACAAGATTGAAACAGGATCGTGTTGAGTTGCTAAGTCCGTACAGGATGTTTAGCTTTTCAGAGATGGATGTCTGTAACCGTTCAGACATTGAATCCTTGTTTGCTTCCGGGAATTTCGATATGGTAATACATCTGGCAGCACAGCCGGGTGTAAGGTATAGCATTGACGCACCCCACAAGTACATAGAGAGTAATATAGTTGGGTTCCTGAATGTGCTTGAGGCCAGTCGTCAGAACAAGGTCAGCCACTTCCTGTATGCTTCTTCAAGTTCGGTTTACGGCAATAGCCAAGATGGTCCTTTTGCCGAAAGTGCAGATACCGACCACCCCGAGTCGCTTTATGCCGCTACCAAAAAAGCCAATGAAGTGATGGCCCACAGCTATTCGCGACAGTTTGGTCTGCAAGTCATTGGTCTGCGTTTCTTTTCGGTGTACGGTCCCTGGGGACGACCCGATATGGCCTACTTTTCCTTCACACGTAAAATACTGGCGGGGGAATCCATTCCCGTCTTCAACCAGGGGCAGATGGTGCGTGACTTTACCTACATCGGAGACATTTGTCAAGGCATCAGTCAATTGATAAAGCGACTTCCCGACTTGCCGTCTTACCGGATATATAATTTGGGCAATAATCACCCGGTAAAGATAATGGACTTTATTGCGTCCTTAGAAAGTGCCCTTTCATGTCGTGCACAGATTGATTTACAACCGATGCAAACAGGGGATGTCACTTTTACCAATGCCGATATTTCCCTCGCTCAAAAGGACTTTGCTTACGCCCCAAAGACCTCCCTTCAAGACGGCCTCAGTCATTTTGTAGATTGGTACCACAGTTATTATAAGTAACTTTGAAGTAAGTGCTTTGGAAGATGGTGAGGCAGCTTAAATGGAGCAGCGAAGGGAACAAAAGCGGCCACCTCCAAATTTTTATGGAGGAGTTAAGCGATGCCAAAATGATGAGTATATGCAAATTGAACTGCGGTATTGAGAACTTGGCAGGTGAAACTTACTCAAATCCTGTTTTTTTTATTCAACCTTCTTACAGCGTTTCTGAGATTTAAATAGTTTCTTTCTATAAAATAGTGATAAAAATTGCGTCGATTGAGAACTGTGATGGCTGGTTTAAGGGAAACTGTTTCTTTAGGTTGTTCCGGGTTTAAGGTGTCACAGATCTTGGATATCATGTCAAACATGTTGTACTCTTCAAGAACTAAGTCTTTTGACTGAAGAAGTTCTTGTTGGGAGTTCTCAAACCGTTCATCTTTAATTATCTTATCAATGGTCTCAACAGCTTTATCGAAGTCGCCTATTTTAATTGTTTCAAAAGATTTTTCAGGAAAATAGTCATTTATATTTGTGCAGCCATAATAAATTGGGAAAGTTCCGGCAAGAAAGCAGTCTGATATTTTTTCAGTCCAGTAATACTTCGAAGATGAGTTTTCAAGTGCTATATGGTATTTATATGGTGCAAGAGTTTCCCACTTATCATTGAAATCATTAATGCCCCTCCCATAAACATCAAGTTTGGATCCATAATGAAGCTTCAACTTTCTAACAAATTCTATTCTTTCCTGGTGCCCACGGGTAAAGGCTTTGTTACTTGTAATAACAGAGATGAGTTTGGTTTTCTTTGGGGGAGCTGACTGCTTAAGATAATCGTAAGATATAGAATGCTTGGGCACCCCGTTTTGAGTAGTTACTCCTACCAGCCATGGGAGCGTGGCAGGCGTATAAACAACATTTTCGATATCTCGTATTTCCTCCTGACACGAGCAAATCAATCCAAACTGCTTAAGATATGCTTTTGGAAAAGATACTATCGAGACAGGCTCTGAAATCATTAATATAACATTTTGAGGAGCAACAAAGGAAGCGGTTTTTGATTTGATATATTTATTACGAACAATCCAAAAATCCGGGTCCTCAACTTCTTCATCGATAAAAAACTGATATTTACCACATTTAGATATTCCCTTTGAGCCGGGCGTTTGTGCTAAGAGCCCATCACTGTTTTTACCTGTTGTAATCTTTACTTTATACATAATTTTAGGAAGAAAAACCACGATTATGGATGTGTTACAAAGCTGTAATAATTAGATCTATCCTGTTCAAAAACGGGAGCCGGGCTTTTTGAGGGCTTTCTGTTCGATTTCAGACTGTTGATTAACTCGGCCGATGTACTATAAAACAAAGCAGAATAATCAAATAGGTTGGTATTAAACATTTTATGACAGAGCATGGGTTTTGAATAAGTGGATGATAGGATAAATGTGCCCGAGGCTTTGTACTTTAAATACGCATCTGCTGAAGGTGTAGTAGGGTGAATTAGTGGAAGCAGGAAATCAAACGATTTCATATAGCATTGAAATTGTGAATCCGGCACAAAATTATTAAAAACAATAAATTTCTGTTCCAGTCCCTGTTCTGTTAATTTCTTAATAAAGGATGGACCTTCATGTTTAGACGCATTACCCAGTAGAATTATTTTAATATTTTCCGGGAATGAAGGGTCCGACGCCAATTCGAGCAAGAAATCATAATCCCGCCTTTTATACTCTATTGAACCGGGAACACCAATCCACACCTCCTTCTCAGGTTTTATTAATTCACAGTTGTTAAAAGAAGGCACATATGCACAATTAACATGAATAGAGCTTATCTTATTTTTCTGAGGGAAGTAAGCTTTCATATAACTTGCTAATACTAAATAGGATTTAACTCTTCTTGTTATTATCCTTTGCCCAAAACTAGAATTCAGTTTATTGGTATTATGAAGTATTCCGCTGAATTTTATCCTTTTAGGAAAGGGCAGCAATGAAAACTTTAACACCGAAGGTCCTTGAGCCGTGTTGAAAACTACATTATTGATTTTCGAATTCAGCAAGAAATACCAAATTCTAAGTAAGGACCCTGGTTTTTGCATATCGTAAGTCTTGATTGTAGCAAAGTTTTTTATCGTTTCATAGTTGATAGCATTTTGCTTATTGCATATTAGAATGGGGGTACAATTGCTTTTGTACAAGAAAAGCAGCTGAGAATAGATGAGCTCAGAATGAAAGGGATAGAATTCAATCAGGGCAACTTTAGCCTTTTGTTTTCTTGTGGTGCGCATTTTTCTTTCTGATTAGGGTAACGATACTTTAGTCTTTTTCTATGTGTTTATCGATTCCTTCTGCAGTCCAGAAAGTTTTGGTGTTGCGCACCTGATTCCGAATGGCACGGTTGCGCTCAATGGATTCCTTGGTTTTATAGGGGCGTCCGTGTTCCAGGTGAATACAAATTGCGGCGTAACGAATCTGGCGTGATCGCAGTCCATAGTTTTGCAGTCGCTCCCCCAGTTCCCGATCCTGACCGCCGTAATGCATGGTTTCATTGAAACCATTAATGGCCACAATGTCATGCTTCCATCCGGAGGAATTGTGTCCGTTCCAGGAGGCTTTGGTGGGCGTCAGGGCGTTCATCAGGGTGGTGTACCAGCGGCTTTTTACCAGTTTGGTGCTTTTGAAAGTTTTGGGAAGGCCATTTTGATACAGCCACTTGAGTTCAAAGGCTTTTTGAGATTGAATGTGGCTGCGTTCAATGTGTTGGCTCAAATCAAGAGGAAGTCGTAAAGTGCCACCGGAAAGGAAGTAGCCCTGCTTACGCCTTTGAATATGTTGGGCAACAAAATCGGCACGTGGGATGCAATCTCCGTCGGTAAAAATAAGGTAGTCTGCTTTGGAGGCAACAATGGCTTTGTTGAGAATGGGGCATTTTTGGTAGCCTTCATCGGGGTGCCAAATGTGCTGGATACGTAAGTGGCTGTTTTCCCGGAAATTTTGCACCAGCTCGCGGGTCGCCTCCTGGGAGCAGTCGTCGGCAATCACAATCTCGAAGTTCTTGTGCGTCTGACATTCAAAGCCCCACAGCACTTTTTGCAACCATTGGGGCTGGTTGTAGGTGGTGAAAATTACAGATACAAAGTCTTCCATGGGGCTCATTGCGCTTGTTTTCAAATGTAAAGTTAAACAATATTTTTAAAAAGTCGCCGCTCCCTGCGTTTTGTTTCTGGTCCCGGTCGGTGAACCCGGACTCGTGTCATTCGCGTTCTTTTTTGTAATTTAGCAGCCTGTATCATTTATTGGTTTGTATATTTTAAAATATTTAAAATATCTGCTTCAAACGGCCTTGTTCCTGCTCCTTTTTTTTGCCTTTTATCAGGTGCTGTTTTTGCTGTTTAACCGGAGTTACGCCGATGGAGCGCCATTTGCTGTTTTGGTCCGTTCGCTGTGGGTGGGCCTGCGGCTCAATCTTTCGATGAGCAGCTATGTTTTGCTGCTGTTGGGGGTTATACAAACCGTCGGCCTGCTGTCGACGGGTCGCTTCAGCTATAAGCTCAGCAAAGTCACCACCCTTTTTTTTGTGGTGGTTTTCAGTGGCATTTTGTTGGGCAACATCAATCTCTATGCCTATTGGGGGCGTTTGCTCGACGCGGAGGGCTTTGCTTTTTTAAAGACGCCCTGGGTCATCCTGGCCTCGGTGCGCTGGTATGAGAGTCTGGCCTTTTTGGGCCTGTGGTTGCTGCTCAGCTGGGCGGCAGCCAAAGGCTACTTTTGGCTGACCCGCAGTTCGACAGCCTCCGGCGTGTTGCGCTGGCCGGCACGGGGACTCGCGGCTTTCTTCACGCTCTTTACGGCGGCTTTTATGTTGTTGCCCATAAGGGGCGGACTGGGTGTGGCGCCCATCAATACCGGAGTGGCCTATTTTTCCTCCTACAATTTTGCCAATCACGCCGCCATCAATCCCCCCTGGAACCTGTTCTACAGTTTTAAGCGCATGGATGCCCGCACCAGGCATTATTCCTTTATGCAGGATGAGGAGGCATATGCCATTTATGATGATATCAAAAGGCATGGAGATGACAGGCTGAAGGTGCTAAATACCGACAAACCCAATGTGGTATTTATCCTGCTTGAGAGTTTTTCATCTCAGGTAGTGGGTATTCTGGGAGGAGAGGAAGTTACTCCCAATCTGGACCGTGTTGCCAGGGAAGGAATATTATTTGATAATATTTATGCGGCAAGTGACCGTTCAGACAAAGGCCTGGTAGCCACTATGGCCGGCTATCAGGTAGCTCCTGCTTATTCAATAATCCAGTATCCTCAGAAGTCGCAGTCTCTGGCCTTTATGCCACGTAAATTCAGGGAAGCGGGTTACAGAAATCTAACATATATCTATGGCGGGGATGCGGGTTTTAAGGGAATGAACTCCTTTGTTACCCTTGCCGGATTTGACAGGCAAATTGTAATGAGCGACTTCCCTGCTTCCATGAGGGGCGAGAAGTGGGGCGTCCATGATGAATATACCTTTGCCAGATTGGCTGATGAGATGGAGGCAGACAGTAAGACTGCTGAACCTTGGTTTAAGTATTATTTTACCCTCAGCAGTCATGAGCCCTTTGACGTTCCTATGGCACGGGTGCATGAGAACCCCTACCTGAACTCAATATTTTACACAGACTCTTGTCTGGGAGTCTTTATTGATGAGGTAAAGCGCAGGGGACTATGGGATAATACTCTGATTGTAATGATTGCTGATCATGGCACCCCGGGACCACTAAAGGCATCTTCGCAGATGAAGGAAAGGTATCAGATACCTATGCTATGGACAGGAGGTGCGCTTGCTGTAAGGGATACTGTGATTAGTAAGATAGGAAGCCAGAAGGATGTTGTTGCCACGCTGCTGGGGCAGCTTGGCATTGATGCCTCGGACTTTTACTTTAGTAAGGATCTGCTTTGTTCTGATACTGAAGAGTATGCATTTTTTACCTACCCTGATGCCTTTGGTTATGTTACCCGGGATTCATATCAGGTATATGACAATACCGCAAGGCGATATGTGGTGCAGGAGGGTGAGATAAGTGAGACAGACAGCCTGAGGGCTAAGGCTACAATGCAGGTTGTATCTGCGGATCATTTGAAACGATAAGCTGACAAAGATGACAAGGAAGGATTTTGAAATAATGGCACCTGCAGGCTCTTTCGAGTCGCTGATGGCTGCCATTCAGGGAGGGGCTGATTCAGTATATTTTGGAGCAGGACGGCTGAATATGCGGTCCCGGTCCTCGGTTAATTTTTCACCTGAAGACCTGAAGACTATTGCTTCAATATGTCGTGACAAGGGACTTAACAGTTATCTGACGCTTAATATTGCCCTTTTCGACAATGAGCTTGACGAGATGCGTCATATGGTTGATGTGGCTGTGGAAAGCAATATTTCTGCGATTATTGCGAGTGATATAGCAGCAATTGAATATGCCCGTCGTCAGGGGATGGAGGTACATATCTCAACTCAGTGCAATATTTCAAATATTGAGGCGGTCAAGTTTTACAGCCATTTTGCCGATGTTGTGGTTCTGGCCCGTGAACTTAACATGGACCAGGTTAAGGCCATTTATGAGGCAATCATTAAGGATGATGTAAGAGGACCGTCAGGTGAACTGGTACGCATTGAGATGTTTGCCCATGGTGCACTATGTATGGCTGTATCGGGCAAATGCTATCTGAGTCTGCACCAGTTTAACTCCTCGGCCAACAGGGGGGCCTGTTTGCAATCATGTCGCCGGGGTTACATAGTCACAGAGAAGGAATCTGGCTATGAACTTGAAATAGACAATCAGTATATAATGTCACCCAAGGATCTTAAGACCGTTCACTTCCTCAACAGAATGATAGATGCTGGGGTTCGAGTATTTAAAATAGAGGGTAGAGCCAGGGGACCCGAATATGTCAAGACGGTATGCCGTGCCTATGATGAAGCTATCAAGGCCATACTTGAGGGCAGCTATAACGAGGAAAAGATAAAGACCTGGGACGAGAATCTCAGCACGGTCTTCAACAGGGGTTTCTGGGATGGCTACTATCTGGGTCAGAAACTTGGGGAATGGAGTCCAAACTACGGTTCGCTTGCCACCAAGAAGAAAGTCTATGTTGGTAAGGTTACCAACTACTTTCCAAAGCTTGGCGTAGGCGAATTTCTGCTTGAAGCACAAAACTTGTGTAAAGATGACGAGATCTTGATAATAGGTCCAACTACCGGTGTTGTTGAGATGAATGTTGAAGAACTCCGTTATGACCTGCAACCTGTAAGCGAAGTTGTAAAAGGTCAGGTCTTTTCAATGCCGGTTGCAGATAAAGTGAGACGTAATGACAAGCTGTACAAGCTTGTAGATGGTACAAAACTAAAGCAGTAGATCCCACGGGATCTACTGCTTTTTTTAGTATTTACCTTCTACACTAGTATTTACTTTACATCTTCCCAGCCATTGCTTTTAGCTGATCTGGCTAAGGCATCAAGCAATTTCATATTGGCTATTGCATCGCTCACTGGTATAGGCATTGGTTTCTTGTTTATCACTGCGTCTGTGAATTCAGAGAACATAATGCCATATGAGTCAGCCAGCGGGAAGCTGATATCACGTGTGCCCTGACCTGTGCTAATGGTCATAACTGCAGGTACATCATAATAGATGTTGAAAGGAATATAGATTACGATTGAACCTCCAGTGCAGAGAACCTGAACGCGTTGGAAGGGTTCTGAACGTGTTGATACGTTGAAGGTTGCCTGGAAGCTGCCGTAATCCACTACACCTGAAGCATTTATATCAGTATCATTGTTGCTGTCAAATTCCATTAGTGACACAACACGTCTGGGCTCCATTCCTGTGAGGAACCTGGGCACTGAGTTTGTATAACATCCGATATCAAGTAGACCACCACCACCATATTCGGCAACATTCCTGATGTTGGCCGGGTCAGGGTTGTTGTATGAGAAGATAGCGTGGATGTGGGTAACAGCACCTAATTGGTTGTACTTAATCATGTCCTTGGCGTGCCTCCAGATAGGATGGAATCTGTACATAAAGGCCTCCATCAGCGGTACTCCGGTTTTTTCAGAAACCATGGCCATCTTCTCAGCCTCTGCAGCATCCATTGCAAGAGGCTTTTCGCAAAGCACCGGTTTTCCGGCCTCCAGAGCCTTTATAGTCCACTCAGCATGCAGATGGTTGGGTAGCGGATTGTAAATTGCATCAACCTCAGGGTGTGCAATCAGCTCTTCATAGGAGCCTACTGCTACTGGGATTGAAAACTCTGACGCTGCTTCCTGAGCCTTTTTTATGTCGCGGGATGCTATGGCATATATCTCGCAGTTTTCCAGCTTACTCACCGGAAGGATTATCCTCTTAACAAAGTGGTTGGATACTCCCAGAACTCCGAATCTCAATTTCTTTTGCATAGTTCAATAGTTTGTTTGTATTAAAGTCCTATTCAACACGGTAATTGTACAAATAGTTGAAATCTCCTCCTGTAATCAGGTTAAACCTATAGGCAGAGGACTTAAGGAAGCCGATAGAGAAGCGGCTTACAGCCTTGAGCGGGAAGCCACGGTAGTGGCTTCCATCCCTGTTGATCAGGTGAATTCTGCCTCCTGTCTTTTCAACAACACCGAATTTAACATCAGTATTTGAGAATCTGTAGATATCTGCCATTGGGAAGATTTCATTTTCAAAGTCCACACGCATAGCCTCTTTCAGGTTTTTATCATACAGTATAAGGGACTTTTCAGTAGTGATGATGTATTCTGGGCTGGGAGAGTTCTCATTAATAAGGACAAAGTGATGGGGTGTAGTTGCTGACAGTAACGGCTTCAGGGAAGTATTGCCGGAAGGCAGTTCGATAACCGCCAGTTCCCCTCCTTGAGTCGTTGTAACCAGGCTTGGTTTGTCACCAGTGCGTCCTCTCATAAAGAAGGGAGAGTTACCGTTACGGGTAAAATTCTGTGAGGGTCTGGTCCTCTCATCTCCCCTGCGGTCGAGTATGTAATTACGATATTCGTCGCTAAAGACAATATAGTCTTTGCCCTGAGCACTAAAGTGCTGCAGGGTCTGGGTTACTGTACCCTCATATCTGGGTTGTGACCAGCCCGGATTTATATTGCCGGTTTTGTCATAGAGGTAGACCCTTTTGTCTTCTAAGGCAATAAAGATGCGGTATTCCTTATTGTTGTCGTAGTCGAAAACATTCAGTCCGTTGGTGGCCTTTGCCGGCAAAGAGACTGGGAAACGTGCTACATGGTTGCCGTTGCGGTCGAGGATGTATATTTTATCAGCAGTATTGAAAAGGTACTGTATCTTGTTATTCTTGTAATAGTCAATCTGGTAGAAATCGCTGAGAACGGGACCGTCAAGAGTCCGCTTCCATAATATCCGTCCCATGCTGTTGATGAGGTAGAGGTTGTTTTTCTTGTCCTGAACCAGAATCTCCTTCTCACCTGTATTATGATTGTCGACAAGAGCCGGCTTGGACACTATTGTTGAATCCAGCCTGCTTTGCCAGATAGTACGTGGCTCCTTGTCCCTGTGGGGTGTATAGTTGGCATATACCGAAGTATAGACCAAATTGGATGCTGAGGAAAACTGCAGACCGACAGCATAGAAATTGTTAAGTGCATTCCTCTGTTCGTTGGTCGGATTAAGCTGCTTACGATTTATATTATCTCCTGACAGGTTCAGGATATGAGCTATCTCACAGAAGATAAAGAAGTTTTCCCTGTATGAGAAGTTTTCAGCAAAAGTTGAATAATAGGGATGAGTTGAGAGGGTCTTATTAAGAATGTTGGAATAAAGAACCTGACTTATTGCCTCCTGCTGATCACCGAAGATTATGTAATTCCTGTAGAAAGCGAAATACCTGGCAGGAACTTCGGGAAACAGAGTGCTCCAGTATGCTTTAAAAATTGCTGTTTCAGGAGTGTTGTACAAGGGGAAGCGGGTATCATCATCGAGACGTATCCATTCAACCGGTTCGGTACTCTGTCCGTTATTTCTCATCAGCTCTTCCATCATCTCAAGAGTTCTTGCCTCTCCAGTAGTCTTGAATACAAGAACAGGAAGATAGGAGTTGGCACTGCTACCTGAGAGATAGGCAAAAGCACCCTCCCCGTCTACAACAGAGAAGAACATCTCGTCGAAAGGACTCTTGTGTCGGGCTGTAAATTTTTCATTCAGTTCCTTAATCTTTGCATGTCTCTCAGTCTCGGCAATAAAGGTATTGAGATTGTCTCTGAAATGGCTGTTTGCCACCATTGAATAGCCGGCCATAAAGCGTGTTTCAGATGGAAGGATATTTATCAGTTCTGGCTTCTGGGCTTCAATCCCTTTAAAGATTGAGGCGAAGCTGCCTGACTTGTCATAGGTAAAACCGTTGAGATAGATAGCATCCTTGCGTACGTCCAGGTCCAGCTCAGAGCTGTTGGCAAAGCGCGAAAGGAGTGGTGTCTTAAACAGATCCTTCACATAGTCGTCAAGCCTTGAATAGTTGACAACCACAGTAGCCATACTACCCGATGGTTTTTCTACAAGCAAGCGACTAAAATCAGGCAGGTGGGCGAGTGACTGTTTCTTATTAATTGCACTGATTGCCTGCTCGATTAACTCGGCAGATGGAGATACCAATACATAGCCGTTGTAAAGAGCCATGCGGGCATCCAGGGGCCAGCCTCCATCCTTGCTGACCTGAACGGTGAGGCCGCTTGCTGCCTTGATAATAGCTGACTTTCCCAGGTGCTCAAAGGCTCTTTTTAACTCGGTTATTTCAGACCTGCTTTTGAGAGCCGAACTGAAAAGCCATTCCCTGGTAATTGTTGAGTCGGTGTAAAAGGAAATAATAAAGGGTCTTTTTAGTATATCACTGATCGGTGAGGTGCTGAAGAAAGTCGATGAGTCAAGATCTGAGATTAGGGTTGTAAGTGACTTGAAGGTCTCAAAACGGTTGAGTTCCGTCTTGAATTCGGTCTCTGTCGCAAGAGCTTTTTTTAGTTCCTCGGGTTTGTTAACCTTAACCATGATTGCAGTACCCTGAGGTACTGCAAGAATTGGGGCTGTGTTTTCAAGCTGCTGATTCTTATGCAGATAAAGCACGGAAGCCACAATCACCGCACAAAGCAACACGATACCTGCAATTGTCAACTGTTTTCCCGGCATAAGTCACTTATATTTTGAATGTTATTAATCATTTATCTAACAACTGCTATTTTGGTCACACCTGACATAGAGCCGTCCTCGTTGGCTACAAAGATGAGATATATACCTGATTTGACTTCGTCGCCCCACAGGTTGCGTCCATCCCAATATGCCTGTCCTCCGACTGAGGTTGTTTCATAAACAATTCGTCCGGCTGCATCGCTGATCTTGACAGTACTTCCTGCAACGAGTCCGGTAATTGTAATCCTACCTCTGTATTCAGGCCTTACTGGATTAGGATATGCATATATGTTGGAATAGGTGGGGCTTCCCTTTGTGGCATTGCCGGTGAAGGAAATAAGACCCTCACCTGTAGCAAAGTAAACCTCTCCAGTATTTTCGTCTATAGTAATTGCATTGATATAATCGGATGGCAGAGGGGAATTGGTCGTATTGAAAGCTTCGATCTGCCTGGAGCCGTCAGCTGAAACCAGATAGACCCCTGAGCCTTCAGTGCCAATCCATTTTCTGTTGGCCGGATCCACTGTAATTGCTGTTATTACCTTGCCATCAAGCAGATAGTCTGCAGTTTGGGTTCCATCATTGCGGGCTATCTTGATCTTGGAAAAGACTGGCTTTTCTGTAGTAAAGATGCTTTGCGGCCTGTATTGCACGACCACTCCATTGTCCGTGCCTATCCAGATAAAACCGTTTTGATCTTCGGCAATTGCAGTAATCTTGTTGGATATCACCACGCCCTCCTCATCCCAAAGTTCTATATGTCCCTTATTGCGTGAATCTCTGTCATAAGCTACAGGGACTACACTGCGGTAATAATCGTCACGGTCATCTTTGGGAGTACCGTTATCATTCCATATAAACAGGCCTACAGTTGAAACCGGAATTCCTGATTCGCTCTGAGCTCCCTGTCTGACGACGGCCGACCACATATCCCCATTTGAAGCCTGCATAAAGTGGGTTAGTGTAAAGACATAGGCTATGGCACCGTATGAATAGCGCTTATAGCTGTCGTCAGTCTGGAAGTATGCCACCAGGCCGTTTGGTACCTGTGAGTTGGGCATCCACAGCACATTGTTTTTGTCAAAAGCAGTTGATGCGACCCTGACGTATCTTGTGGCATTGGCGAAAATATTCTGGAAGCCATTGTCAGAGGTGAAATGATGCTTTACGACCTGAGGAGCATCACCTGAGGCATCAACCTCAAAGACTCCGCTGCCCCAGGAGGAGATAAAGACATTATCCGGATTTTTTGGGTTGGCAGTAATATGCAGAAGGTCAGTTGCTCCGGTAAGCAAAGGTGAGTTTGCCGTGTTAAGGATGCTCCAGCCCTTATTTCCTAGAACTGAAATAACAGGTGCTCGTTGAGCATTATTCCATGCGCTTGTTGTTGAGCCCGGTACTACCCAAAGTTTGTCACCGGCAAACCTGACATGGTGGGTCATATTGCTTGCAGGTCCTTCAGGCAAATAGCTGTTCCAGGTATTCAGTTCCTTGTTACACAGTATTGCAAGAGTATTGTGGGCAGCCCAGAGCATTCCGTTTCCAGATATCAGGGCATCTCTGTAAGCTGCAGACTGCTGAATCCCGGCTATGATGGGATTGCCATATGTTTCAAGTTGCGTCAGCGATGTATTGTAAATTCTTATACCTGCATTTGCGGTCACCAGTAGTTTTTCGTCATTACACCACAGCCTGTAAAAGCCTGCTATTGTTGCGATGTTCTGGGTTGTACCATCCGGCAGTATAAACTCGAGTATATTGGAGGCACCTCTGTTGCCCCTGGCTGCAACTATTCCTCCGGCAAATTTGCATAGGTCGCAGTATTCATTTGAAGTTGCTGAGATATGTTCCCAGGATTCATAGAGGTGGCGGGTAGGTGAATCAACAGCAACTCTCTTTAATCCTGCAGCAGTAGCTGCGTAAATATATTCGCTGTCGACTGCAAGGCGGTTGACCTTTAGGTCAGCTGCATCATTACCTATATAGTAAGTCGAACGTATCTCAAGTTTTTCCGGATCCAGTTCCAGAATTCCAAATCCAGTAGCCACCAGCACTATATCACCCAGAGGCAGAAAGTCTATTATTTTCTTATCCGAATCCAGTTGTTTGATCTTCAGTGTGTTGATATTGTCAGTCTTGCCATTTCTCAGGATGTCGATATTGCCGTTTTCATATCCGACCAGTAAGGAATTATCGTATGGATTGTAAGCCAGTGCGCTGATGAAGTAGTCTGACAGACCGTTAATCTTAGTTAGGCTGCGTATTGAGTTATCTGCTTTTTCGACTATAAGTAGGCCAAGTCTGGTTGCTCCGGCTATTCTGTCGGGAGTTTCAGCAATACTGGTTACCTGGTTGTATGAATAATGAGTATTCCAGCCACTTGAGGCAGCAAATGCACTTTCCGCTATGTTGAGATAGCCCAACAATGCGCAAAAAGTTGCGGCAAATAGCTTTGCTGAGTACTTCCTCATTACGTTCATAATATTGCCTTTATACCTTGTCGAGGAATCTTACTAACTCGNNTCAGTTGGTAACCCTCCGGCACAAAGATTGGGTCGTATCCGAAGCCGCTATTACCTTTTGCTTCAACAGAGATCGTGCCATTGACAGTACCTTCAAACAGGTACTCCTTCCCATCTAGAATAAGAGCAATCACAGTGCGGAACCTGGCTTTGCGGTTATTCTCACCATTTAGTTCGCACAGCACACGAGCCACATTTTCCCGGCTATCCTTGTTTTCACCTGCATAACGGGCTGAATAAACTCCCGGTGCACCATTCAGAGCGTCGATTTCAAGACCTGTGTCATCAGCGAAACAACTAATCCCAAAGCGTGAATACAGATAGCGGGCTTTTATCAGCGCATTTTCCTCAAGGGTACTGCCCGTCTCTTCCACGTCGTCGTAACAGTTGAGGTCGGCTGGCGTGACAAGCTCGAATCGGGATGGCAGAATCTGCCTTAGTTCATTGACTTTGTGTGTATTGTTGGTTGCGAACAGTATCTTCATCGTTGAGGTTTTGTATAGCCTTGCCAAGAGCCGGAAGGCTTTTGAAATATAAGTTTTTATCGCGAAAATATGAAAAAGCTAAGTCAATATAAAAAAAGAGGCTGACCCACCAGGGTCAGCCTCACTAACAGGAGGGAATTATTTCTATAAATAACCGTAACCGTACTTCATAAGGTCGGTACGTGGATTAATTACCATTACGGGAATACGTGCGCTATTTGCAATAATGTATTGTTCTTGTGCACCAAGTACATAATCGTGGAATGCGATATCTCTGGTTGTCATGATAAAGATTATATCAGCTTCTCTTTCTTTGGCAAACTCGATGGTCTCCTGACTGAAGGGTGCGGAATTTTTAGAGAGGACCAGTTCATAGTCAATTCTCTTTTCTTCCATGAACGTTTTGCAGAACACCAGATTTGCTTTGGTTCTTGGGTCAAGCACACCTTCCTTGGATGTAGCTGAGAACAGCAGAATCTTGGCTGGAAAATACTTGGCCATCAGCTGAACATATTTCAACTTCTCCTTGTTTTCAGTCTTAAAATCGACCGGGAAGACAAACTTAAGAGGTTCATTTTTGGATTTTGGCGGGTCCTGAACGACGAGGAAGGGAACCTTTGAACCGACAATAACCTTCAAGGCCCAACTGCCGGTAATTTTTTGCATTCCCTTAATCCCGTGAGTTCCCATTACTATCATAGTTGCATCAACGTCATGGGCAACCTGATTGATTGTCTTAAAGATAGTACCGGTTCTAACAATACCGGACGGTCTCACATTGTGCAACTCATTGATCTTTTGGATCTCAACTTCAAGTTGCTGCTCCATCTCCTTTATTTCGGAGGCTTTCTTGACTATGTGCAATAGGGCTATGCCGGTATTGAAGTTCTTAGCCAGGTAAACAGCGTGGGCAACAGCATTCATTGCGACCTCTGTGAAATCGTATGCAACTATGATGCTATTTTTTAGGGAGTCCATAATAAATCAGTGATTCGGGTTTCTGTTATCAAATATAAATTTTTTGAGCAAACAAACACACTTTAAACGTCATAAAATAATAAAGCATGAACAAAACTAATATAGTTTTGTAAAATATTGCTAATTTCTTAGAAGAAAATAGGAATTAGGAAGATATTATGAAACTAGTAAATGGTTTTAAATTATAATTTTATAACATACTTTTTTCTGTTGATAATACGTTTTACCTCTTAACTGAGAAGATTTGACCGGAGTATTGAATACATACCTGACTGTTTCCGTAGTTGCTACTTGGATACATGGAAGTATCCGGTTTCCGGGTATTGGTGCAGTGATTATAGTAGTGTTGGTACTGCTGCTTGTGGCAGTTTATGTTAGGTGTCTTTTTTACAGGAAGGTTGAAGAATTGGTAAACCTTAGGGTAGAGAGAGCGCTAAGAGTAAAGGAAAAGGCAAGTAAGATAATGTCGGGAATGGACCCGGTGCCTGTTGAGAATAAAAATGGGGAGAGAAAGGTCAAATCGATAAAATACAAAAGTGTAACAGTATTATTTGCGGATATTCAAGGATTCACAAAGATTGTGGAGCACCTGAATCCGGAGATTCTTATTGATGAACTAGACCAGTTCTTCTTCAAGTTTGACTCTATAGTAGAAAGCTACGGTATAGAGAAGATAAAGACCATCGGTGATGCTTATATGGCAGCAGGAGGTATCCCTGAAATGAGTAGGGTACACCCTATTAAGATGGTACTTGTGGCAATGGAGATACACAGGTATATGTTTGAGCTGAGGGCTGCCAAGGAAGACAAGCATCAGGACTACTGGGAGCTCAGGATTGGTATTCATACCGGTCCCGTGATTGCAGGAAGGGTTGGACGAAACAAAACCTCCCTTGATATTTGGGGTGATACTGTCAATATTGCTTCAAGAATGGAATCTTCAGGGGTTCCGGGTGAGATTAATATTACAGGTGCGACATATCTCCTTGTTAAAGACTTTTTTATTTGTGAATACAGGGGTAAGATGCCAATTAAGTATAAGGGAGAAATAGACATGTATTTTGTGAGGGGAATTGTTCCGGAGTTGTCTGTAGACGGTGATATGAGAACCCCTAATTCTCGTTTCCGTTTCAAGATGCAGCATATTAGGTTTAGTGACCTTGAGGAGGCGGTACTTGACAGGTTTGAGAAAGAACTCCCCAAGCAGATATATTATCACAATTTCAAGCATACGATAGATGTAGTAACACAGACTGAGATAATTGCCCGGGGCGAAGGAGTAAGTGAGGAAGATCAACTTCTGTTGAAGACAGCTGCGTTATTGCATGATATCGGTTTTATCCTGTCTTACGAGGATCATGAGACTCATTCAATAGAACTAGCACGTGAAATACTGCCTCACTTTGATTATTCAGATGAGCAGATAGAGAAAATTGCAGAACTTATTGGAGTGACCCGTCCTAATGCAAAACCGGTTAATAAGCTTCAGGAGATATTAAAGGATGCAGATCTTGATTACCTCGGACGATCAGATTTTATTCAGCTGTCAGACAGTTTGTATCGCGAGTTGATAGAGCAGAAAGGGGAGATGAGTGAACTGGACTGGAACAAGAAGCAATGTGATTTTTTGAGAACACACATTTACTATACTGAAACTGCACGGAAAATGCGTCAGACCAACAAGGAGAAGCAGCTTGAGAAGTTAAAGCTGTTGTCAGGAGATGCATCCGAAAAGTGATGAGGAATTTTTGATATATTTTATTACATTTGTTGAGATAAGCCTGAAACGAGATTGCCCCAAACCTACTTGTAAGGCTCCAAGCCTAAGTCTGAAGCATTAAATTGATTATTTACAAATCTTTAATTCGGAATACGATGAAGAACCTGGAAATTGAAAGCAAACTTCCAAACATGATTGGTCCGGGAACCAAAATTGTAGGTAATATTGAAACAAACGGGGACATTAGAATTGACGGAAATATTGAAGGCAATATAATCTCCAAAGGGAAGGTCGTAATTGGTAACAAGGGTGTTGTAAAAGGAGAGATTGTTTGCAGCAACGCAGAGGTTTCCGGCAGCGTAAACGGAAAGATGAATGTGAGTGAGCTCCTTTCGCTCAAGGTCACTTCCAAAGTAAATGGCGACATCAAGTCAGGTAAGCTTTCTATTGAACCTGGAGCCTTGTTCAGCGGAACATGTAGCATGGGGCATAACTCTTTATCACATACCCAGGGAGCAGGTGATGCAAAGAAATAAGTGTCCTAGGANNAAAACCGGCTTTTTTACGGGCTTGTGTTTTTGTATTTATTTGAATATATTTTATTTGCAAGTGCGGATCAAAAACAGACGGGTCGGTACGTATAGGTGTCAGTTGGGAGACGAAAATCAACGTATGCAAATATTTTAATATATAAACAATAGCTTAATCAATTCATTACTTGTAACTTGAAATGACGAAAATTTTAATCAAAGAACTGATTCTGGGAATATCCGTATTAGCATTAGGTCTTTTTGGTTTCAGTTATTTTGAGACAGGTGTATTTAAAAAGTGGGTTATATTTTCCTTTTTAATCACAGGGTTTATGATGTTTTCAACTCTGATCACTGATTTGACAAGGATGATTAAGCCAACTTTAATTGGATTGGTGCTTATCAGTTCAACTTTTATTTTTCAGATTATTCTGGTAATTATTTTATTTATTTTTCTTGAACCTGATAACATAAAGCACCGTATAACTGTTAAAACTGGTCTGCCGGTTTACCTGATTATGCTGGCGGTGGATTTGTATTGGAAGATTAAGTGGGTTTTTCTCCCGAAAGAGCGAAAGCGTTTGAATGTCAACAGATATGATCTATTCTGATAATTGTCTTACAGTTACTATAAGGAAGGTGCTTCACAGGCTCTTTCTTTTTTTGTGTTTTTTGGTTATTCCTTTTTCACTTTCTGCTTCTGATGAGCTTAGCGGCCAAGAGGGTTTTGATGCAACTGAGATGATTATGCATCACATTGGCGATAGTTATGAGTATAGTATTTTATCATTTACAAACGGAAGGGGTGAGAAGGTCAAGGTTTCACTTCCACTACCTGTGATTATTTGGCATGAAGGGCATCTTAAAATCTTCTCATCAGCTGATTTTAAGGGAGGAGAGGAGCTTGTTCCAATAGGTGATGCCTATCTTAAATTGTACCATGAAAAGGTTTATCTTACTGATGCCTCCGGGGAGATAAGGTACAATGAGAATAAAGAGGTAATCAATGCAACACCCTTGAACTTTTCGATAACAAAGAACGTAGCCAGCATGATTTTGTCATGCGGACTTATATTGTTGATTTTCATACCTGCGGCCAGGCGTTATTCAAGAAAAGGTGCTTATGTTGCACCAAGGGGCACTCAGACCATAGTTGAGCCCTTAGTACTATTCCTTATGGATGATATTGTAAAGGCCCAGATTGATGAGAAAAAAGCCGAAAAATTCAGCCCATACCTCCTTACTATTTTTGTGTTTATACTGATGAATAACCTGCTAGGGTTGGTACCCTTCTTTCCGGGAGGAGCCAATCTTTCAGGTAATATAGCATTTACGCTTACACTTGCAGTATTTACTTTTCTGGCTGTCAACCTTTTTGGTAGCAAGCATTACTGGAAAGATATTTTCACGGTCCCGGGTACCCCTTTTCTAATTAAAATATTGCTGGTCCCAATAGAGATTGTGGGTATGTTTACAAAACCCTTTGCCTTGATGCTGCGACTTTTTGCGAATATCACTGCAGGTCACATAATAGTACTCAGTTTGGTATCGATAATATTCGTTATGAAGACTGTGTTTGTGTCGCCGGTTTCGGTGGGGCTATCAGTTTTTATTTATTCACTTGAACTTTTAGTTGCCTTTTTACAGGCATATATATTCACTTTGTTATCAGCTCTGTATATTGGGCTGGCAGTAAACGAACATCATTAAATAATAATAAACTAACGATTATGGAACATTTTAGCTTATCTGCAATTGGCTTGGGTCTTATAGTATTAGGTATCAGTATCGGTATTGGTAAGATTGGACAAAGTGCAATGGAAGCCATGGCACGTCAACCTGAGATTTCATCCAAGATTCAGACAGCGATGATTATTGTTGCTGCATTGATTGAAGGTGCTGGTTTGTTTGCGCTTGTACTTACCTGGTTGCTAGGTTAATAAAGCTCTGCTATGGGTATATTAAGTCCTGATCCGGGTTTAGTCTTTTGGACGACTCTGAGTTTCATTACTCTGCTGCTTATCATGCGCCGTTATGCATGGAAGCCCATTCTTCATGCCTTGAAGCTGAGGGAGGAGCGAATCACTATGGCTTTGCGGGATGCTGAGACAGCCAGGGAGGAAGTTCAAAAGATGGAAGAAACCCGTAAGCAGATAATGGAGAAGGCCCGACTTGAGAGGGACAGCCTGATTCAGGAAGCCAGAGCCATTAAGGACGAGATAGTCAATGAGGCAAGGCTGACTGCACAGAAAGAGGCTGAGAAGATCATGTTAAAGGCCAGAGAGCAGATTGACAGGGAACGCAAGGAAGCTTTGGCTGAGATCCGCAGTCAGGTTGGTCTGTTGTCACTTGAGATAGCAGGTAAGATACTGAAGGAAGAGATGGCTACTGCAGAAAAACAGCAGCAGGTCCTTGAAAAGTACATCAAGAATGTTGAACTTAACTGATAACGTTGTATGAATGCCGCTCTGGTATCGGTGCGTTACGCCAGTGCTTTGTTCAAGGCAGGAGAGAAGGATGGAAGTCTGCTCGAAACTCTTGACAGGGATTGTAGGCTCTTGCTTGATAGCTTGAAACAGTCTAAAGAGCTGGAGAGTTTTCTTGCTAGTCCGGTAGTCAAACCACAGGCCAAGAAAGATATTCTTAACAAGGCCTTTGGTGGAAAACTGCATGACTATACCCTGCGGTTTCTCGAACTGCTGATAAATAACAACCGTGCATCAATTCTTAAGTACACCCTTATGGACTTCACAGATATGTTTCGAAGTTTCAGGGGTATTAAGAAAGTAAAAGTCATTACGGCCATTGAACTGACGGATACCTTGAGGACTGAATTGCTGAATATTCTTGAGAAGCAGTACAGGTGTAATGTTGAGCTTGAATGTAAGGTCGAGCCTGACATTATTGGCGGAATGATACTGATTGTGGACGGAAGGCAGGCAGACGGTAGTGTAAGCGGGCAATTAAGAGCCCTGAAAAAGCAATTGATGATAAATTAGAAAAAGTGTAATGGAACAAATAAGACCTTCAGAAGTTTCTGAACTATTGCGGCAGCAGATCGAATCTTTTCAGACTGCCACTCAATTGGAGGAAGTTGGTACCGTATTAGAGGTCGGAGATGGTATTGCCCGTGTATACGGACTAAGCAATGTCCGTTCCAACGAACTTGTTGAGTTTGACAAGTGTATGGGAGTGGTTCTCAACCTTGAACAAGATAATGTTGGTGTTGTATTATTCGGTCCTTCCCACCTTGTAAGAGAGGGCGATACTGTAAAACGTACAGGTCGCATAGCGTCCATTCGCGTGGGTGAAGGATTGGCCGGTCGTGTGGTCAATACTCTTGGAGAGCCCATAGATGGCAAAGGTCCGGTTACTGGAGATCTATATGAGATGCCTCTTGAGAGAAAAGCTCCTGAGGTAATCTTCCGTCAGCCTGTAAACGAGCCCCTACAAACCGGTGTTAAGGCAATAGATGCCATGACTCCTATAGGAAGAGGTCAGCGTGAACTTATTATTGGGGACAGGCAGACTGGTAAGACAGCGATTGCCATTGACACTATCATCAATCAACGTACCTTTTTTGATAAAGGAGAACCTGTTTTTTGCATATATGTTGCCGTTGGACAGAAAGGTAGTACTGTAGCCAATATTGTAAAAACCTTAGAACAGCATGGGGCAATGGATTACACAACGGTAGTAATGGCAACAGCATCAGACCCTGCAGCTATGCAATTTTATGCCCCCTTTGCTGGTTGTGCAATTGGTGAATTTTTTAGGGATACAGGCCGACATGCACTAATTATCTATGATGACCTGTCAAAGCAGGCAGTATCATACCGTGAAGTTTCGCTTTTGCTTCGCCGTCCGCCTGGACGTGAAGCTTTCCCGGGCGATATATTCTATCTTCACTCCAGGTTACTTGAGCGTTCAGCCAAGATTAACAATTCAGATGAGATTGCACGTAAGATGAATGACCTTCCTGCATCCATCAAGTCTTTGGTGAAGGGAGGGGGATCGCTTACTGCATTACCAATAATTGAAACACAGGCTGGCGACGTATCTGCATATATTCCAACAAACGTGATATCCATCACCGATGGACAGATATTCCTTGAATCAGGTCTGTTTAATGCCGGTATTCGTCCTGCTATTAATGTTGGTATTTCAGTATCACGGGTAGGTGGTAATGCCCAGATTAAGTCAATGAAGAAGGTTGCTGGTACCTTGAAACTTGATCAGGCTCAATACCGTGAACTAGAGGCATTCTCAAAGTTTGGTTCAGATATGGATGCAGCAACCCTTGCAGTGCTGGACAAGGGCCGTAAGAATGTGGAACTGCTTAAACAGCCACAGTATAAACCTCTGCCGGTTGAAGAACAGGTTGCGCTGATCTATTGTGGTACAAAGGGCTTGCTTAGGGATATCCCGGTTGAAAAAGTAGCTGAATTTGAAAAGGAATTCGTTGAACACCTTAAACTTGCACACAAGGATGTATTGGCTGAAATTGCCAAAGGTGTATTTAATGAAGAGATCGAAGAAAAACTGAGAACTGTAGCAGGAGACATATGTTTAAGATTCGCCAATGAATAGGCGTTTTAATACATAGTATGGCAAGCTTAAAAGACATAAAGACCAGGATTTCGTCAGTTAAGACTACGCGGCAGGTAACAAGTGCCATGAAGATGGTATCTGCTGCAAAGCTTAAAAAGGCGCAGGACGATATATACCATATTCGTCCTTTTACAAGTCGTCTGGCAGGAATAATCCATGACCTTATGCCTTCCGTTGACGAATACGACAGGTGGTTTATGAGTCCTGGTAAGGGCGACAAGGTACTGGTTATAGCTATCGCATCCAACAGAGGATTGTGTGGAGCTTTTAACCAGAACATTGTTAGAGAGGTGTCTACTCTGCTGAGTACTACCTTAAAGGAAGATTCTGCAAAGGGTAATATACATTTAGTTGTGCTTGGAAAACAGGCTGAAAAGATGTTTACTTCACGTAGAATCCATGTTGATGAGTATAGACATAATCTTGTTAACAGCTCTCTATATGCGCCAATATCGGAATTTGCTGCAGAGGTAATTGATGGGTATAATAAAGGTCAATACAAACAGGTTGTGGTAGTTTACAATGAGTTTGTAAATGCTGCTTTGCAAAATGTACGTACCTCTCAGTTTCTGCCAATGGTAATGCCTACGCAGACAGCAAAGTCAAGGCTTCAGGATTATATCTTTGAACCGGATACTGCTACTATTGTAAAGAATCTGATTCCCCGTATGCTTCAGGCAATGCTTTATCAGGTTGTGCTTGAGTCTATAGCTTCAGAGCACGGAGCAAGGATGACCTCTATGCATAAAGCAACGGATAATGCCACAGAACTGATTCGTGAGTTAGAGCTTAGTTATAATAAGGCACGTCAGGCCTCGATAACCAACCAGATTGTTGAAATCACAGGTGGTGCAGAGGCTTTAAAAGGCGGCAGTTAATTGCGTCCAAATAGGCTTATGTGCCTTCTTGGCTTTTGTCCAAAATACCAGGTAAGATCAAAGAATGGGTACAGCTGAGGATTTGAGTTCCCCAGATTTCCGAATGATACTATGTATCCCGGAGACACTGTGATATTATTGGTTAGTCTATAGTTGAGAGCTGCATGATGTTCGATGACATCAGAGATACTGTTTTCACCGGTCAGAAATCTGAATCCCCCTTCAACAATCATATCCTCAGTAAGCTGAGCATCAGCCCTGATCCGGGCTATTATCAGAAGACCATCTCCTATCAGAGCAGTACTACGGGCCCCAAGTATATGTTCATCAATCGGTTTTACATTATGTCCGCTTAGCGTTGAACTATAATCCAGAGCCAGGCCTGCTGTAATAATGAGGAAGGGTTGGCCAGGAACACAGCTCAGCTTGTTTCCTACAGGTTTACTGACTATTAATTCGTTTCTGATAGCAATAACCTGGGAGACTGAAATTGTAGTGTCTATTACCGAACTAAACCCTCTTTTCTGAGCCCAGGTTAAGCCATTGGATGGGAAGTAAACACCATGTCTGGTAGCCCACCATAGTTGCTTACCCGTGTGCCATCTATGCTTTACAAGGATGTTGGGCACAAAATAAAAAGCACCAAGCATAGACTGAATTTCTGTCTTGTGGTGTATTCCCAGACGAGATGGAGTAGTAATAGAGATATTCCCAGTTCGGTTAATTGCTGTGTAAGCAGTCTCGGATGACCATAGATGATCATCTCTTCGAGTATCCGAACCTCTACCCATAGGCTGAACAGCATTAAATGCATTTTGCTCTCCCGCATCACGCTGCCTTTTTTCGAGATCCCTTGTAGCCCGATCAGCCGAACTTCTCTTACGGAAGATGGAAAATTGAGCCTCAACCTGTACAGGCAGTACAAGCAGGACAATCAAAGTAAACCCCGCTATCCTTTTCATAGTATTTCAGATTGACTGTTAGTAACTAGGAAGGGGTAATTCAGACGGCTTGGGTGGACTCGTCAGGATGTATAACGCATAAAGGTGAACCTTAATTGCTTGATAGCGAAAAAAAAGACCTGTTTATCGTTAAAATTCTTGAAATTGAAAGAGTAACGCTCAATTTGGCTTATGTTTGCATGTTTTTTCAAATTGAAACACACGCTTTATGGAACCATTATTCTACCCTAAACTTATTAGTACATTCAAGAAAGGCTATTCCCGGGATCAGTTTTACAAGGATTTGATGGCTGGAACCATCGTGGGAGTTGTAGCCCTCCCCCTGGCTATTGCCTTTGCAATAGCATCAGGAGTCAGCCCTGAAAAAGGACTTGTTACAGCAGTTATTGCAGGTTTTCTTATATCTCTGCTGGGGGGCAGCCGGGTTCAGATCGGCGGGCCAACAGGAGCCTTCGTTGTAATAGTGGCAGGTATCATCGCCAGTTACGGTATCGATGGCCTGATTATCTCAACGATTATGGCAGGCATCATAATGATAGCCTTTGGTCTGCTACGCCTTGGTGTTATTATCAGGTTTGTACCCTACCCCCTTACTGTCGGATTTACCAG